>VFQP010000074.1_pt1 | contig 296147 bp, 502 predicted proteins | sample 3512351 | NCBI WGS metagenome assembly VFQP01 (sample SAMN10412372, study PRJNA504923) | tailings metagenome | isolation source: Relicate 1 Philex TSF1 revegetated site | place: Philippines: Tuba, Benguet | collected 2017-08-29
ACAGTTTTTTGGCTTGGTCAACAATTTGGTCAACAAAGATTCGGAAACTGCCAGGCGGCAATTACAAATACGACAATACAAGGTGTGCTAGTGAACATGTGTGTGTATATATTGCTGTACTGATTGGATCAACATGCTGTGGAGATACAAACAAATAAATGTCAAAAAATGATAATACTGTTAATATCATACCATCATCATGTCAGTATGGGTACTTGTCAGCACACTACCATATATGCTACCACTCTGTTACCCCCAACACCCACCCGGCAGGTGGTCCCTTTTTCCCCCTGTGCCGGTCTCCTCCAATGGGTTGACCACACCCAACCCATGGTTGACTATTTGACTGGCAGTAATAGAGAGTCGGGCGCAATGGCTCGATACATGCGACCTGGTGATTGGAGTTATAGAAAATGTTACAATACATGGGCATCCGCTGTGGAGAACAAACCTAGTCATGAACAACGACGTGCCATGTATGGATGTGTTTTGTGTTGTGTGTGTGTGTGTTGTGTGTGTGTGTTGTGTGTGTGACATGTATGTGTGTGACATGTATGTGTAACCATGTGTAGCCATGTTTGTATCATATATACATGATGTGTATGTATTGCCACACAAATCATGTATACACCCATCACCCCCCACCCCCCCCCCTCTCAAACAGATATGATGAAGCATGTGCACACACCCGCCCCGCCTTGCACCACTTCTTCCTCGAAACATGGCGCGACGCAGGTTCCTGGTTTGAAGCCCGTCTTTGCTACACCCGTGCCACTGCCATCAACTCCATGGCAGGCTACCTCATCGGTCTCGGGGATCGCCACTGTGCCAACATCCTCCTCGATGTGTGTACTGGCCAGGTGGTACACATTGACCTGGGTATCGCGTTTGAACAGGGGCGATTTCTATCCACCCCAGAAAGGGTCCCCTTTCGTCTGACTCGAAATATAATAGACGGCATGGGTGCCACAGGGGTGGAGGGGGCCATGACGAGGTGTAGTGTGGAGGTAATGCGGGTGCTGAGGGCAAACAAGGCTTCGTTGTTGACGATTGTGGAGGTGTTGCTGCATGATCCGTTGTACCATTGGGCGTTGACGTCGGGGCAGGCTGATCGGCGGCAACAGGGGGGCGGTGGGATGGGAGGTGAGTGTGGGGGGGTGGGGGGGTGGGGGTATGGTGGTGTTTTTGTGTGCAGGGGGGTCTAGTGTTTGTGTGTGCAGTGGGGGTGTAATGATTGTGTGCAGGGTACATGTATGGCCAATCATTGTCTGTTTTTCTTGTGTGTCCATTACCTGCACACACACATCTGTCATACACACAGCAGCAGCAACGACAACGGCTGCAGTTGCAACCGAGGGTGGTACACGTGCAACAGTGCCAATTGGTGCAGCAGAAATTGCAGATAGGCGAGTAACCAACGTGGGTGCTGAACGTGCCCTGATGCGCATCAAGCAGAAGCTAGACGGAACTGAACACAGTAAGTGCTGGAGGAGCATAGTGGTGGGGTGTCACGAGTGGGTGCGGGTCAACAAGTTGTACAGAGTGTGTGTATATGGGTACCCTTGTAAAAAAGCATTGCTTATATACGGGCTTATATATATCCACAGGTGATGGAGAGGCTCGTGGTGTGGAGGGACAGGTTGGGCAGCTGCTGGCCGAGGCGTGTGACCCTGGGCTGCTGTGTATGATGTACGTCGGGTGGGCGCCTTGGCTTTAGGGGTTTTTAGAAATAAGTCGAGGTTATTTTCCCTCAGACACAACTCATTTGTAATTGCTTGACAAGTTGAAGATACTCAAGTGATAGCCAGCAGGTGCAGCAGATCTGCCGCAGCAATGATCCGTCGATTCTGCACGTCCCTTTCCCGTGTGGTGGGTGCACTGGAAGGAACATCATTGCAATCATCACCCTTGCTAGTGTACGCTGCTGAGTGTACACAGCAACCAGCAAACTTGCGATCTTTTGCTGGTGTGGCATGGAACACTGCTGTGGCACACCAGCAGTGGATATCAGGTGTGTGATGATGCTATAGAGTATCATTGCTATATAGAATGTACTCAATCATACACACTCCTCATACGCACTCAATGCAACAGGCACTGCACGTTGCATGTCATCGTCTCCTCCAAGTGACACCCCCAGCTCCGCAACAGAAACCACCACAGAAACAACAACTACTTTGAACACAGCAAAGCCCTATGTCAAACGGAAAAAGCACAAACGACGCATGGAACTGCGTGCTGCACAACGACGGGTATGTTGGTGATGCAACGATGCAATGATACACCCACCACGACTCCACCCTCTTACACCAAACCCACAACAGGAGGCACATGCAAGGCGCAAGCAGCAGTTGGCTGATGTATACGAGCGCAAGCGTGTCAGGCAGCAGGAGACATGGCGGTGGAAATCTGCAGCATGGGCAGAGTATCGTTCAAAACAGCACGCAGCAGCAGCAAGTGGTGTGGAGGTCATCAGTACCTAGTGATTAGTCTTGTTACATGTCCTTTTACATTTTCTTGTTACATGTCATAACGTTGGTTGGTATTGATAACAATAGATAACAAAAGAATAAAAACATCACCAATACATACAGAGATTGCAATGAATGATCATATACCAATGGTGGTGCATGTTGGTAACACACCATGGTTTACAACGATGTGCAAAAATGGTTGTCATCATCGTTGTGGTGCTGTTGCCCCCCCCCCCCCATCCTCCTCAGGTGGGGTGGTGGGCGCCATTGCCAGCATGTCCATCAACCCCAGCACTGTCCCCGGTGGTATCGGCTGCAACCACCCTGCATTGCACCATTGCAAGAGTTCCAATGATACTGTGCTCACTGCTTGTAGGTCAATGTCCAGTTGTTGCAGCCATGGTTGCAGGTCTATGTTCTGCAACACTGCAGCCTGTTGTTGTGATGGTGGTGGTTATAAAGGTGGAGGTTTGCGTCACACAAACAATCACACCACACACAATCATGCACTGCTCCGTGTCATGATGTGTAACACACTCCCACCAGCAACTGATACACCAACACACCGTCAGCAATGATCCCACCGCCAGCACATGTGGTGGGTGACGCAACACCAGTGGTGTACAATGGGCATCATTCACCACACCCCACGCACTCGACAGCAGTGTTGGGTGTCCTGCGTCATTGGCCAGCTGTGCGAGGGTGTCGTATGGGGAAAACAGCACAAGGTTGAAACCGAGTTCCTCAAGCAACACGAGTTCTAGATCGAGCATGTTGCGCATTTCATATTGTGGTCCGGGATGACTGTACTTGGCTGTGTGTGTGAGGTGGGTGGGGTGGGGGTGACGGTGGTGGAGGACGAGCAGTGTGGTGTAGGATGTGCATTGCGATTGGGAGCTTATCTTATGTTGGGAGCTTATCTTTATGCAGCAGAAACACCCACCCAGACCCACACCCACACATCACGTACTGTTGAGGCTCTTGACATATTGTACAAGTATTTTTGCTTGTAGAGGTGATTCTTCTGTTTTGCTTGCCAGATACACACATGCAGGGGCCACCTGACGGGGGTCCCACTCGGAAAATTCATTGCGCAAATAAAAGCGCTGGAAATACACAGCTGCTGTGGCTGCCACCCTGTTTTGGTGGGTGGATGGGTGTGCATGTGTGAGTGTGAGTGTGATGTTGATGGTGTGCGGTTGGGGCCAAAAGCACATCCTGTGTAGTGCATATGACATCAGTCCCAGCATCATTCCCATGTACCTCTGTCGTAGAAAGCCACTGGTGGCACGCACAAGGTGTTGCATGTCTGTGTGTGGGGTGTTGGCATGGATGATACATGTCAATGTTGAAGGTGCGCCATGCCACCGCCATACATTTTACAAAGTAGACGGTGATGTCCTGCACTTGTTTGTGGCTGAGGCCCAGTGCGCGGTCCTTAAAGTGTGAGTTTTGCACATCCTCCTGCCGGATCAAGAGCTTTCTGTGGATGGTGTGTGTGGATGGTGTGTTTGGATGGGTATGCAAGTTTTAATCCAGAGGTCTTCTGCAGTTCTTGCTGGTGGTCACGACGTATATACTCACCTGTGCGTAGAGTCCCAGAAATTAGCAGCCATGTCAGTCAAAGTGCAACAAGATGTGCTGTGGACATGCCTCTACCTCAGTACCATCAACCGCCTATACCCCACCCAGTGCCTAGTTCCAAGTGCCTAGAACTAATGTTTGTATCTTGAACAATACAATTGTGCTGGGGGGCGATATGATTGTGTGCGTTTGTTGGCCAAGGTTCGTGTTCAAGAACATAAATATTTCAAAAACACGATCAACTGGACATAGCAAGCGTACAAGTACATCTCCTGTACAACAACATATTCCTCGTCTTATGTGTTGATGGGTACCACGTAGCTATACCCAACCACAATCCAAATCTTGTGTGCTGGACTCTTGGTGCCATCCAACGCCCATCAGTGAGCAATTTTCACTGACAAACAACGATGTGGACGCATAGTACTCCACAAGGCATCAAGGGTCCCTACTTTCACCACCATCTTGTACGACAGGGCCGCCCACCAGTGTGCCCTACCTATAGTCGTGGTTGGCCAAGCCCTGCCCCCACACATCCACGGCTGGTGACTATCCATGCCATACAAAACCACGAAGGGGACGAGGGGGATGAGGGGGCCAACAACACTGCATTGGTTGCCATGTACGGTGATCACGTGCAGACACATACACACGTACACCCATACACCCATACACCCAAACACCCCCAGTGCCGAGTCTGCTGCGTTTGGGACACTGGCAGTTGTGGCTGGGTTGTTGCTACAGCTTGATCCCTTTGGCAATGCCCATTGGTCACTCGAGGATGTGTCGGTTGGTTTGACATGTGTATGGCCCATCCTGGTGATCGGTATGTGTGTATGTGTATGTGGGGTGTATATGCAGCATTTATGTGTGTATACCACACCCTACATGTTGTTCAAACATATGTGTTCCACGCCTTCGTTGTTGGTTACATATGCGCCCCCGACATCCATCCACATACCCCTCTCAAACCCCCCACACACAGATGGTGCTGTGTTGCTGCTCAACCACGCTCCCACACAAACAGCTGGGAGCATACGTATTAGCAAACAATCAGTTCAGCTCATGCAATTGCTCAATGCTGTTGCCGATGCAAAACGACAAGGGCGTCCTGATAGCGACAGCACTGTAAAGACCCTCCTACGTGCAGTGTCGCAGTTGATTGCCACAGGGAGGCCCCTTGCTGATGATGGCAGTCCACTACAGAGTACCATTGGAAATGTAAGGGGGCCACCATTATCTGTTGGAAATGTAAGGGGAGAAGGGCCACCACATCGGGTTCCATTATCACAGGGAAGTGAGGGAGGGGCTGTGTTGGGTGACACTGGGGTGGACATGGGTTTGTACACCAAGGAGGAGGGGAATGGGGGGGATTTGGATGCAAGCAGTATGGGGTTGTCGTTGTTTGGGCCAGGAGGGGTCGTCGATGATGGGCTGTCATCATCATCAACAGCATCGCCATCATCGTCATCAGCATCAGCATCAGCAGAAAGCACCAATGGTAGTACTGCAGAAAACAGTCGTACACAACAAGGTGATGATGAGTCGACCTCAGCGACTCCCACCCGCATAGTTGTTCGAATGGAAGAGCTGCGTGCAGCTGCTGGTGGGCGTGGGCTTGAGACAAAGTCAACACCACAGTCAACGCAGGATTTCCTTGATATGTTATTGCAGGATGTACCAGGGGCAGCAACACAGTCACGTGTTGACACAGCACAATCATTACGAGGTGCAGATGGGATGGATGGGGATGGGATGGGTGGACCATGTCCCACAGCAGCGGCAGTGTTTCGCAAGGCTGGCTTGCAGGATGTGGTGTGGGAGCGTGACTTGACCACAGGAGAGGAGTTTGTGCTGCGCCAGGTGTGTTTTTGTGTTTTTGTGGGGCAGGGAGGTGGGGCAAGTGCAGGAAGATGGTGTGACTTGTGGGTGGGTGGGTGTTGGGGCTGTGTGTTGTAATAACACCACGCATACGACTTGTTGTACGTTATAACAATGACGATACTATGTCATACATGGCAAGCATACATACCTTTCCCACCCCATACCTCACCCACATCCACCACACAGATTGTAACCAGAGATGAACGTGGTCCCTTTATTGCAGCCCTACATAGACTACAGAGAGCCACCATGTTGGATGACTTTACAAGAACAGTCAACCCTGTGCTGACACTGGTGTATACGTTGACTGCTGTCGGTGCACAGGAATGTGCCAAACGAGCCATACTGCTCCTGGGTAGGTTGCTGTAGTATTGATTACTATTGCTATTTCTCTTAATTACTGTTGCGCATTCTCACCCATATCCCTCCCATCCCCCCACCCACCTCTCCCCACCCACCTCTCCCCACCCACAGGTGTGGCACACTGGATTGCCGATCGATTGTATGAAGCAGACCTTGTAGATGCAGCAGGAGAGGTAGCACTGGGGCCCCTGGTGGGTGGGGGGGGCCAGCTTACAACCTGGTTTGCATCACAAGTGCTGGCATTGGGGGGTGGTGCACTGGTGCTGCTGGGATGGGGTGTGTGGGATTATGCACAGAGTGTTAAGGCGCTGTCCACTGCTGCGGATGTATGTGGGTGGTGGTGGTGGTGGATTTGGTGGTGAATTTGGTGGTGTGCATGTGTGTGTGTGTGTGTTGAGGCTGTCTGTGTGGTTGTTTTTTGTGTGTATGCTATCACGTTGTGTATGACTCTGTGTGCATGGTGTCCACCACCACAACACACAAAGGTATATGCCTATACAATTTCATCACACCTATGCCTATACAATTTCATCACACCTATGCCTATACAATTTCATCACACCTATGCCTGTACAATTTCATCACACCTATGCCTGTACAATTTCATCACACCACATATACAATTTCATCACACCACAGGAGGCATCACAGGAGGCACAGGCACGCAGGGACGCATCAAAAGCCAAGTATGGTGAGCTGTCATCAATGCTGGATGATGTACGAGTGCAAGCAGAAGCAGAGGTGTGTGTGTTTGGGTGTGTATATATAATATACGTATGTATAATGTATTTTGAGGGGAGGGGGAGTGCTGTGTGTGTCTCTTGTAATGCGGTACATGATGATGTTTTTGGGATTTTTGTTTTTTTGTTGTTATTTTTGTGTGGATTTGTGCACAATTGCATGTGGAGTTGTATACATTTACTTGTGTAGAATTGTATACATTCTGCTTTTGTATATTTGTATGCATCTGATTACACTGACTACAATACACATCACCACAACACTCCTCCCCTCAGATGGAACAGCTCACAGCATTGACAGATACCCCAGCAAGCAACAACAACACAGCAAATACGACACAACAAGCAATGAGCACGCTGGGGGACATTGATGATGTCAACAATGTGGAGCTTGCAAATACCAGCAATGCACAGGTGTGTACCCTTAGTGTATACAGTGTATAGTCTGTACTGTGTATAAGTCATACCAGGTCATACACTAGGTCATACTGTCCTCGTATTGTATGTGACCATGCATGTGTTGTATTGTATGTAACCATGGATGTGTATTGCATATGTACAGAAAACCACCATGTGTCCCTCTCAATGATCCTCCCTCACCCCCTCGTCACAGGCCCTTCAGGCCCTCAACAGCAGCACCGTCCTATCCAGTGTCATTCAAGATGCACGTGGTATACTCAAGTGGATATGCCTCGGCACTGCCTTCATTGCCACTGACAATTTGCTAGCAAGCATGGCAGGGGCCCTCGTCATGGAGGCATGGGTGCTGGCGTGTATTCGGTTGCGATATGATGAAGTGGTGGCGGTGTTGCTGAAGCAGACACAAGAACTGCGTGAGTGTCAACGTGATTTTGATAGACTTATACGGTGATGATAGTGAAATGAGGTTATGTATGGAATGAGGGTGGCAGGTGACGTTGGAAATGAGGGTGGCACAGATGAGCGACAATGACACCAAGGGACACCACAAATGAGGGAGAGGGGAGACACATGATGAGTCAACACTCTTTTTTTCCTAGGCCCAACACTCTGCACACTTGGTGCGCTATAGGTTGGATTTCACGCCCTATTTTGACAACAGCAACAAATGCACAACATTGTTTTGGCGTCCAGTTATTGGTTTTTCCTCAACTCTAGTCACGGGGCATCAGTTTTGTGTGTGAATTTGTCGGCAGTGGTGGTGTTAACAGTATTCAAACACAATAACAACGCCAATACAGTAACAACGCCAATACAGTAACAACACCTGCGGCATAACACCTCATCAGATAAACACCTCATCAGAAAAACTCCTCATCAGATAAACACCTCATCAGATAAACACCTCAGTAAAAAAAGCACCTCATCAGAAAAAACCCATCGAGGAGTAGCCTCCATCCACACTGACCACCTGCCCAGTGATGTAACCAGCAGCAGGACTTGCGAGAAAGGCAACCAACCCAGCAACCTCGGGGGGTTCTCCTACTCGACCCATGGGTGTGCGTGCTACTACGCCCTGTAGGTAGTCTGGGTTGGAGAGTACCTGTGGGAAACGGTGTGGGCATGGTTGTACAACCTCCACATATGTATGTCAGACACACGTCATCAACCATCACCATTGCCCTGCGCCACCCAGCCACCATACCTGTTGTGCGAGTTCTGTGTTGATGTACCATGGTGCCACTGCATTCACTCGTATGCCATCCTTGGCCCACTCGACTGCCAGTATTCTTGTCAACTGATTCATGGCAGCTGTGTGTTGGGGGGATGGGTGTAGATGAATGTATTGAGGATTATGAAATTAAGATAAGGAAGACATTATGACTCAGACATAAAGGATTGGGGATAATAAAGGATTGGGAAAATAAAGGGGTGATGGAAATAGAAAATACGTTGATAAACGATACTTTATGTGCCCTGACACAACATGCATCATTTACTCTGACTGCATCACCACCAGTGTATTCACCACACCACCAGTGTGTTCACCACACCTTTACTCATGCCATAAGGGGCTCCACTTTTCATTGCCAGGGGCCCCCCAGCAACAGAGGACATCATAATGACACTAGCTTGCTTTGACCCCAGCAACAGGGGATGTGCAAGCTGTGTGTGTGGGGGGGGGGGGGAGAAGCAAGGTTGGTCATGGTTATATGGTATGGGAGTGGTGGGATGTGGACTTGATCCACAAGCATTTCATTACAACCATTTCATTACAAATAACATTCACAATGTAAGTTGTGTACATTAGTGCTACCCCCCCTTGTTGGTAAAAGCTAGTCAAACAAACATGGTCAAACATGGTCAAACATACATACAGCATCTCTACATACGCAACATACTTGTGACAGGTGGAATGCTGATTGTAGATTGACAGATAACACTTCTTCCAGTGCTGCTGCCTCTACTTGCATGGTGGAGGGGCGACGTACATTTTTGCCCACATTATTCACTGTGTTTATTATTATTATTATTATTATTATTATTATTCATGGGTGAGTGTGAGAGAATGCATTTTGATACATACATATGAGTACACGGTGACGTTCCCCATGTGAACACAATGAGCACTTACCAAGTACATCCAGCACCTCACCATAGGTGCTCTTGAACTGTGTGTGTGTGTATGTGTGTGTGTATATGTGTATATGTGTGTGTGTGTGTGAATATGTGTGTCGTAAAAACAAACCTGAACAACCTGCAATACACAGGTACATGTATGTACACAAAGTAATACAACAAAGAAGTACAACAACCCTTGTGTACATATACCTGATTGATGAGACGCACACGGTCATCATGCACCGAGACATCTGCTGGACATCCCTATGTGCGATACACGTGTACACAATTGTGTGGAGTCTTCACAAATGATGTTCCTGTGACACACCTGTACATTCAAACCCTTGGCCTGCCATGCTTGCACCTTGTCCTGTAGCTCTTGTGCATTGCGTGCACACACAAACACCTGCGAGATGGTACATGTGTGTTCAAAAGTTGATGTCTCCCCATCGTTTGACTGATCGACTGATAATCGCAACATCAATCACCTTGGCACCCAATGCTGCCATTTCCTCGACTACAGCAGCTCCAAGCCCCTTTGTGCCCCCAGTAACCAGGCATGTCATGTTGGACATGCCAAACCGTTGCATGGCGTACTCTGCTGAACTCGTCGATGCCATGATGAAGACGATGATATGCTGATGATATGCTGATTATTTGTTGATGGATTTGTTGAGTACAGGGCTTGCGTTTTATGTTCAATTGCAAACAGAAATAGGAAACTAGATGAATGTAGATAGCATCGTGTGTTTAGCCTCAGTGCAAACATCAACGCGGAAAAACAACAAACAACATCAGCACAAGCAGCACAATTGCAGCAAATCGACACACGTGAGATCTCTCCATCTTGTTGTCTGGCAGACCACCTCGTCAACAAGCTCCACCTTGCATATCGGTTGCACATGTTCCACGTAGCTTGCTGCTCTTTTTGCTATTTGTTCGGTGAAGATCAAGTACTTGCACACCATCGTGATCACCCGCATGTCTGGACCATGCACACGGTCAGTTACGTAGAATGCAATGGCAACACTCTCTGTGTTGGTAACAGTTACATGTATCACAATCAGCAACCCACAGCAGCGGCAAAAGGTACACGAAAATAACCAGAAACACGTCACATGGTGTACTGCAATGATGCACTCAAAATCAGGCTGGTGCATATGAACCAAATATCATACCAATACCATACACCAGCGCCATCGCCAACCACCCACCCACAACAACCCGCCCAGCCCCCACCGCAAGGTTGGCCCCACCCAGCCACGCCCCCAGCCCTCCAAACACAACCAATCCTACTGTAACTGCTGCGAGTATGCACCCTGTGAGCCATGCTGTGGGTAGGTGGAGGAGGGACCCTATAAGGGCCCCTGCAACGGGCAGGATGGCTCCACATGTGAAGGACAACATGGACACCAGAGATGCCTATGTTTGGGGGGGGGGTGACGCATGCAGATGTGTACAGGGGTACGTATGCAGTGTGTGTGCGTGTGTGTGCGTGTGTGTGTGTGTGTGCGTTTGTGTGTGTGTGTATGTGCAAGTACACAAACCAAACTATGTGCCATGACATACACCCATCATCACATACACCCACCATCACACCTGCAATGGGTTGGCAAGGTTGTTGGTGTCTATACCCAATTCCATCCACAAGTGTGCTTTGAGTACATCTTTATCTGTCAATTGCTGTGCTACCTGTCGTATGTGACGAGACAGTACTATCTGTTGATCTTGTTGAGGGACGCACACACAATCCATGGTCATCATCATCATCATCATCACAGCATAACAGCACCCCTCACATCCACACCCCAGCCACCCCCAACCCACCTTGACTGCGAGATCGTGTTCAATACCCTTGTCCTCAAAAAGGCTCACCAGTTCCTGAAATTCATGTTGCTGTGCCTGAGGTCCCTTTTTGTGTTCTGCAGCTTCTCTTGCAATGTCTGCCCGCTCCGTATCACGCTGTGAAGACACGGAGATGTACTCTCCTACAGCCATCGATGCCGCACCAGCAGCGAGGCCAGAGATGCCGCTGAGGAGCAGCGTGGAGAGATTGGGTGTGGCTGCTGCTATACCCATCATCAGAGATGCAACAGAGACCAGCCCATCATTTGCACCCAGCACTGTGGTCGTGTGGTGGTGTAAAAGGTATTGCGCTGACAATTGCATGTTGGTGTGGTGGTGTGTTGCATGATGGTGTGGTGGTGTGTTGCATGGTGATGTTGTGGTGTGTTGCATGGTGATGTGGTGGTGTGTTGCATGTGTGCTTTTTTCACGTACCCAACGCACGAAGCCACGGTGCTCTGTGCATAAGATGTTCATGACCACATTCGTGTTCAGCATCACCTGCTTCGCCATCCAACAATGACACAGAAACTTGCTGCTCACTAGTAGACATATTTGCGTTTGATTTTATGGGGTTGTTATGGTACATATATTACAAAAGTGTCAAAGTGAATGCGACATCACAACAGTGTTGTCAAGAGTGTCATCGTGGCTGCACAAGGTTGCCACAACACCGTCACAGAAACCATCGCAAAAAGTGCAATGTGTCAAAGTGCACACAGTGTATTTAGATGTTCATTCATGTGTTCGTATGCACTACGCCAAGGTTGCTCGTTTCCCCTTGCCCTTGGCATCCCTCGCACTCACTGCAGGCTCCCTTGCTACACGAAAACGTTGAAATATAGAGTCTAGTCTTGTCCTTTCTGCCTGGGACGTGCTGGGTGCGCTGTGTGCCAGGGCATGGTGCAGGTGCTTCATAGTGACCTCCACCTGGTGGTGTGATGTGTTGTTGGATGCGGCATTGGATGTGGCATTGCATGTGGCATTGGATGTAACAAGTAGATGTAACAAGTAGATGGAGCAAGTAGATGGAACAAGTAGATGGAACAAGTAGATCTAACAAGTAGATGGAACAAGTAGATGGAACAAGTAGATGGAACAAGTAGATGGAACAAGTGGATGCACATCACGCAGATCATGCACACTGCCATTACACTGCCATCCCCTTGCACACATACATAGACACATAAACACACACACAAACATCAACAACTCACCTTGGGTGGTGCTCTGGGTGTGGTGCTCCCAGTATCATGTACCGACATGTGCTCCAATGCATCATGTACTGCATGCAGCTGTGCATCACTCAATAGGGCACCCAGGTCTGCACCAGAATAGCCCTCTGTACTTCTGGCAATATCCTGTGTGATTTGTTTTTTTGTGTGGTGCATGTTGTGTGGTGAGATGTGTGTATTTTTGTATGGTCTGTGGTGTGTATTGTGCAGTGTGTGTTGTTTGGTGTGGTCAGCGTTGTGTGGTTTGTGTGTATCAACCCCAACATGCATCCTCATCATCACACACCCTCCATTGTACCCACAACACACCCACCACAACACACCCCCACAACACCCCCACACCTCAAACTGCACATCCGAGGCAAGGGGCATCGCACGGCTCAGCGCGCACAGCACGTCCAGTCGCTCCTGGGTATCAGGGAACCCACAGTATACCAACCTATCAAGGCGTCCAGGTCGTAAGAGAGCTGCATCTATGAGGTCGGGTCTACTGGTGGCTGCTATTACAGATACACCTGTAGGTATAGAGGGGGGGGAGTATGTGATTGTGTGTGTGTGTGTGTGTGAATGCGTGTGTGTGTTTGTAATGTGCAGCTGGGTGTGTTTATATGTGTATTTGGGTGTGTTTATTGTACATGTGCACGAATGCCACATGCACCAACATGCACTGTCATTGTATGTGTACACACACACACACAAAAAAACTCCTGGCACCCTACCCACACCCCTACCTTGCAACCCTTCTACACCATCCAACTCAGTCAACAGTTGGTTGACCACACGATCACTCACACCAGTATTGTCATGCCCACGTTGTGGTGCTATGCTATCAAATTCATCAAAGAATAAACAACATGGCGCTGCTGCTTGTGCTTTCCTGTTTGTTTGGTTTTTTGTGTGTGTGTATTGTGTGTATTGTGTGTGTGTGTGTGTGTGTACTATGCAATATCAAGCGTGATACATATGAGGGTCATGTTTGGTGTAGTGTACAGGGATGGATGTGGGAGCACACACTCCACTACGTGCATACGTCATTTATCGTACATCAACACACACACACACACACACACACACACACACAAACACACTATCCTCTCGTTCACATACAAAACACACATACACACAAACCACCCTCTTCCTACCTAAACAAGTCACGTACAGCAGCCTCACTCGCCCCTATATACTTGTTGAGCACCTCAGGCCCTTTAATCGATACCACTCGCATACCCACTGCTGCTACCGCAGCATTGACAATGTGCGTTTTCCCACAGCCGGGGGGGCCGTAGAGTAGGACACCCGTGCGCAGGCGTATGGGGGCGTTGTTGGTGAGGTGGGCATACCTGCGTGGAGGAGTGGAGGAGAGAAATGTGAAGAGGAAAAAAGAACAACACAAAAATACAAAATGAAGTAGCACATGAACAAGATAAGTAGGACACATACACACAGTCACCACCCCCAACACACACACATACACACAGTCACCACCCCCACACATAACACACACCGTGTGGGGAGCTCCAGTGATTCCTGCAGCACCCTGCGCACATCCTCCATACCCCCCACATCCTCCCACCCAGGTGCCCCCCCCCCCCCCCCCACCCCCCTGTCGCACCCCCCAAAACGAAGACGGCACAAACCCATCCCGTGCAACCGCCCAATCTGCTGCTGTGAGAGTCAATGCCATGTGTTGACCAGAATGTTGACCAGAATGTTGACCGATGGGTTGAGGTGGTGGGTTGAGGGAAGCGGTGGGTGTTGTGAGGAGGCGGGATGCTGCTGCATGCTGTGCACGCTGTGCAAGTGCTTGCAGGTCAGCAATGGTACAGCCATCAGTTGCCACAGCCACTTCCTGAGTGTGTGTGTATGGATGTGTGTGTATGGATGTGTGTGTATGTGTGTGTATGTATGTGTGTGTATGTATGTGTATATCCCATACCCCCCCCCCCCCCCCCACACACACCTCAACAGCAGCTGCATCCACATCCACACCCTGCAGGACACTCATCAACAACCCAACACGCTCCCTTGCTGTGGGTTCACTCAGTTGTTCTATGTGATCAAGTCGCCCTGCTGCTTTCAGTGTGGGGGTGAGTTTGCTGGTATCTGATGCTGTTGCACATATACACACTGAGGGGTGAACGTGTGGGGTGAGTGGGTGAGAATGTGTGTGAGTGAATGAATGTGTGTATCTTGGGGCACTAGTACAAATACACTTTATTATTGCTCACCATCCACAATTTACACACACATCATTTCCATCCCACACACACCACCACCTTGCATCCTCATCACGCCCCCACCTACCCACCCCACCCCCCCACCCCTCACACACCCTACCTGGCAACCTCATCACTGTTATTTCATCCATCACCGCTCCCAACCATGCAGCACACCCACGTGCAGCTGTTGATCCAGGTGGGGCCTCACTGCCATCACCAGCAGCAGCAGGGCATACCACATCCAGGTCATCGAGTATGAGGAGTGATGGCATGTGTGTGATGCAGCGTTGTACCTGTGGGAGGGGGGGGGTGATGCGTGTGGGTTTGTGTGTGTGGCATGTGTCTTAGTGTGTGTGTGAGGGTGACATTGTGGGTGATGGAATGTGTTTGTGTGTGTGGGGTGGGGGGGGGGGGCTGCATGCATCAATGTGTAATGCCCATACAATACACCATACACCACGTTAAGTCCATACAACATTACCCCCCACCCCAAACACACCCACCGCTGCACCAAGGAGCGCTCGTGGTCCAGGTTGCCCCGCCTCTACAGTCATGCTCCGACATGCCACCATTTCCCAGTACGCAACACACTGCCGAGAGCGCTCCAGCCGTTGCATGACAGGGGCCCATATTGCCGACTTGCCACTCGAGGGGGGCCCCACTACCAAGACACCGCCGGGGGGAGGGACCCCCAGTGCCTGTGTGGTGATGGATGGTGGTGGGGGTGATGATGGATGATGGTGGGGGAGGGGCAGGTTGTGGTGTGTTGACCACCATGTGTTGTATGGTGTTCTTCATCATGTGTTGTGTGTTGTTGACCATCATGTGTTGTTGACCACCATGTGTTGTTGACCACCATGTGTTGACTTGGTCATGATGCATTTCTCAAGTGCAGCACAGCAGCAGCATGCACTACAAACACACTCGCGCACACACACACACACACACACACAACACATACACACACAACACATACACACACAACACATACACACACAACACATATACACTCACTTTCACATACACACACAATCACACATCTCCATCACACCACCCACCGCCAATCGTTGTCGTGCATCCCACCCAAGCACCAGCAGCACTCGTTTGCAAATACGCTCCCTCTCCTCCATCAACCACCCACTGTGCATCACACCACCTGCACCACCATGTACACCACCATGTGTAACACCATGTACACCACCATGTACACCACCACCTGTACCACCAGTGCTTGTGCTGTTGCTGTTGTTGGTCAGCATGAGTGCTTGTGCTTGTGTGGCATCAATGGACCGGGGTGGGGATAGTGTTATGTGCCAGCTGCCCAGCAAAACAGACACTGCTGCATCCTGTGTGTGTTTGTGTTTGTGTGTGGTGTTTTGTGTGTGTGTGTTTGTGGGTACATGTGTTGGGGTGTGTGCGTGTGTATGAATGTATATGTGTGTGTGTAGGTGTATAATGATGTGTATTGACGTGTGTGTATGCATATATTTATGATGTGGCTTTGTATTTGCATAATAGGGATGGAAACACCCAGACATGTATACACAGGTGCAAGCATGAAACCCCCATGATACACAACATGCACCCCTCATACCCAGCCACCGCCAGCATCACGCTCCACACGCACACACGTAGGGTGTCCCAACAACCCCTGCGCTCCCATGGGCTGCACCAACAACAGGGGGCCCTGTTCCCGCCCCGGCCACTCCTTGGACACCCCCATGCCTGACGCGTTTGTCCTCCCCCCTTGTGCTCCCACATGAATCAACGTGTATGGGGGAATCGCAATGGTGACGCTCTGCTCCTGGGTATCTGTGAGGGAGGGTGGGTGGGTGGTGTACATCTATCTATACGGTGTGGGTGGGTGGTGTACATGTAAACAGTGTGGATGGGTACCACATGATGATGATGTGATTATGACACACAGACCCTACCTTGTGTCTGACTACTACTCCCCCCACTACTGGCAGTAGATGCATTTGACGCTGTGGGCTGTGTGTGACCGTGCGTTACACTGCTTACAATCCCCGGGAGGCCCTCCGTGGGGCCCTTTCGAGTGGGTGGTCCCTGCACACCTGATACCCCCGATACCCTACAGTGTACACCTGCTTGTGCTTGTCCTTGTGCAGTGGCAAGCGCATGACATGTATCTACCAACCAAGCGTGCAACCACCCCCGCACGGTTGCCTCATCCCAACAAGAGGGCCCCTTGCTGCCCGTCAGGGGGGGCCTTTTGTACTCATGGGCGACCAGCAGCCGACATCGTAACCCCGTGATGCTCGTAGGGGAGATTGAAGTGTGCGTGGGTGTATGTGGAGGGCGCTGTGTCGCATGGTGTCGTGCTTGTATGGGGGTGCGTGGTTGGTAGCCATGCAGGGTGGCAACCAGGGGGTGTATGAGTATGTGACCTGGGGGGATGGTGGTGTGCAGGCAGACATGCAGCATGCATGGGGTGCTCCTGGGTGTGTTGCGGTGGGGGTGGGGGTTGAGGGGGGCATGTGTGGCATGGAGTGCATTGTATCGTATGCAACCTTGCAACACCACAGCAAGAAACACAAAGAGTACAACACCATGCACACACCCGTCAACACCCCCACACACCAACTGCTCTTCCCATCTCAACCCCCCACACACCTTCTTGTCATGCTTCGCACAGCCACCACCCCCCCTTGTCGCCACCCTGCAGCAGTGCATGTAGTTGGATGAACCCAACACCACTGTGTGTGCTGTTGCATGAGGTTGAGTATGTCAGCAGCAGCAGTTCCACCACCCATATCACCACCACCATCACCACCACCATCACTACCACCACCATCACCATCACCACCACCACTCATGTCAGCCAACAGCACATGCTCCACAGGCAGCACTCTCAACCACACAGACACCCCACCCCCAGCACTGCCACCCCCCCCCCCCTGCTGCTGACCCCCACCCCCCCCACCCCCCCCATGCGTATCCCCTGTGTTTCTCCCACTCGCAGTGGGCACAGCAGTGGTCCCGGAGGGCCCCTCTGACGCCGCAGTGGGGCGGGGCCGGGGTGCGACGGCCACCTCCACCCCCGGAGCGAGGCGTACTGTGGGGGCCGGTTGACATGCTGTGACTGTGAGGAAGAGAGGGGCCTGTGGGGTCACCCAAAATGGAAAGCGCTGCCCGACGGACACCACTGCTGCCTATGGTGGGCGAGGGGATGGGGGTGGGGAGGGGAGGTGGTGGGTGGGGATGTGGGGAGATGTGCTACCATAGTATACTGTGGGTTGATAGTAGGTTGACAGTAATACAAAAGTAGGTTGGCAGCAGAATAAACAGTATATTGGGGTACAGGGCAAACATACCTGAGTTAAAAACTGCTCCTCCAGCAATTGGGAGTTACACTCCACCATCTCCCAGTCATCAGGGCTTGCTGGCTCAACAACCACCGTGGATGCAAGTGGCACATGCTGCACGTGCTGTGTGTGTGATGCATAGGTGTGTGTACACACCAATGTAGTGCACTCACCATGGTATGTACACAATGGTATGTAGCAATGCATGACCAAGAGAATGTGTGGGCAAGATGATGGCATCTGTCACTGACCCAACCCACACACGCTTTTAACCAACACCCATACCGTTATCACGACAGACATGCCAGGGAGCAGATTGAGGCATGCAGCAAGTGCAGTGGGCACCTCTATGACCATCCCTGGTGTTGTGCAAATGTCCCCCACCCATGCCACATGGACGGGTGGACCTGGTGGGGGCGCGCCTGGCGCACCGTGGGGCGCGAGACGAAAAATGGTGGGTGTGGGTGTGTTGTACTGGAGCAGCTGCATGGCCATGTGGGAGGGCAGCGCAATCCAGTTGCTCTTGGCTGGGGAGAGTTGGACCGTGCATCGGTTTTGCCTGGGTTGGATGTGGGATAAGTGTGTTAAGTTGCTTGGTAACGGTAGTTGATAATATATTCGACCACCTGGAGGCTTCTTGGGACTCGAGAAAGGCGTTGTAATAGTCCATTTGTGATTGATGCTTGTCTGATGCACAAGTTGTTGCGGGTGGTTAAATCTTTCTCATGATGGTTTTATATGTGTAGTTTTATATGTGAGGTTGCTGCTGTGATTATTAGTGTTACGTGCATGTTGAAGGCGTTGACCGTCTGTGAATGATCAACCCATCACAATGTGTATGTTGGTAAGTAGCCATACTGTGTTGTAAGCACACCCTCATCCACTGCCATATGACAACATGCGATGGAACTGGTGCATCAGCCAGTTGATGGTAGTATATTTTTCCCCTGCATGCAAGAATCATTGATCAAAACATATGGTATCATAAGTTGCACTCACATTCAACACAACAACCATCAACAACCATCAACAACCCATCCCCGTCAACAGAGCAAGATCCTCAATCAACCAATCTGCTTGTCACCCCCTCTCCCTCTCCCCCACACAATACCATTATCACTCTTCACCACATCAATTCACCCATGTTGACATCACACGGGTGTCTTTAAAGTCCCCCTTTGCACGCCCAGTAGCTGCCAGATGGAAGCAACTTCATACACTCACTAACCCCCCCTGTACAACGCCATGCTCAACACATTCAAGGAAAAAGCCATAGGTAGGCGATCATGATGTTTTACAGCATGAGGTATCAACACCAGAGACACATCTGCTCACTCATTGTTTCCCTCAGATTACATCAAGCAGGCTGTGGAGGCAGACAATGCTGGAGACCTGCAAAAGGCGTTTGATTTATACAAGATTGCCCTAGAATACTTTAGCACGCACCTCAAATACGAGAAAAACCCTCGGGCACGTGATGCCATCACCGCCAAGGTAGGTGCATGCATGTGGTGGCACCAGTTTGTAACCTTTAAATGAACCTACACCCTCAACCGTTACATACAGTTCAAGGAGTACTTGGAGCGAGCAGAATATCTCAAAAGCATTATCGACGGCCAGCAGCCTGTGACACACACACCTGCCAATGGTGCCAATGCTGCACAAAAGTCCCGCCCAGGCGGTGGTGGTGGCGGTGGCGGCAAGGATGATGACAATGAAAAGCTGCGCAATAGCCTTGGCAGTGCCATAGTTGCGGAAAAGCCCAACGTCAAGGTATGGTGATCATGACGTGGTGATTGTGCATGCTCATCCACGGATCCATCATACCCAAGAGGTGTACACAAAAGCACTTTGTATTGTACACCATGATGCACTACACCAACACCATGATGCACTGATAACACACTCACAACACACCATCACCATGATGCACTCCCACATCACACAGTGGGATGATGTAGCAGGTCTAGAAGGTGCCAAGGAAGCTCTCAAAGAGGCAGTCATCCTACCAGTCAAGTTTCCTCAGTTTTTCACAGGCAAGCGAAAACCATGGAGTGGTATACTGTTGTACGGGCCACCTGGCACGGGGAAATCCTACCTTGCAAAGGTACGTGGGGTTTTACTTGGTGAGTGCATGGGTTTTGCTTGGGGTGTGGTTTTGTACGGGGCTCTGTGTAGTATGTATGTATACATATATCTGTGTTGTGTATATCTATGTTGTGTATATATAATACATGTGTTGTACATCTCAAATCGCCCCCCCAGGCGGTAGCTACAGAAGCAGATTCCACTTTTTTCGCTGTGTCATCAAGTGACCTGGTGTCCAAGTGGTTGGGTGAGTCAGAAAAGCTGGTCAACCAACTGTTTCAACTGGCACGTGAAAATGCACCATCCATTGTGTTTATTGATGAGGTGCGTTTGTACTTGTGGTGAATTGTGTGGTGATTTGTGTGGGGAATTGTGTGGTGAGTTTTGAGGTGAATTTTGTGGTGAATTTTGTGGTGATTGGCGGCATCATTTCTCATGTGTGCCGTCATTTCATGTGTGCCATCATTGTATGTGTGCCATCATTTCATGTGTGCCATCATTGTATGTGTGCCATCAATATCCACTCCCCTCACCCTCACCCCCCACTATCCACCCGCTCACCCCCCCACTCGCCCCCCCCCCACACAGATTGATGCACTGTGCAGTCAGCGTGGTGAGGGAGAGAGTGAAGCAGCACGGCGTATAAAAACAGAATTTCTAGTACAAATGCAGGGTGTCAACACTAACGATGCACGTGTGCTGGTGTTGGGGGCAACCAACTTGCCATACTCACTAGATCAAGCAGTGCGGCGGCGATTTGATAAACGTATATACATCCCCTTGCCTGATCAACCTGCACGTGCTGTCATGTTCAAGGTATGTGACCCCCTCCCCCAAAGGGTTTGTGTGGGCGTGTTGCTTTTTCGTGGGTTTTGTCTGCGTGTTTATCTGTATTCATACGTATATGTGCTTGTTGTTGTTTTAGCACATCATGATTACACCAGCCTCACCCCACCACCATGACAACACAAGGTGCACTTGGGGGATACACCTCACAATTTGTCACAAAAGGATTTTGATGAGCTAGCACGCCTGACTGATGGGTTTAGTGGATCTGATGTCAACGTGGTGGTCAAGGTATGTATAACACCATGTGTTGTACACTATGCATGCTGTGGTTGATATAGCATCCATACCATGTGTGTGATGCCAAATCATGACAGGATGTGCTCATGGAGCCTGTGCGTAAAACACAAGAGGCGACACATTTCCGCCAAGTGCCAGGTCCTGATGGGGGGGTCATGTATGAGCCATGCTCCCCTGGTGAGAAGAATGCTGTTTGTACATCGTTGACAGAGCTGGCAGAGCAGGGCAAGGCGACGCAGGTGCACCCACCAAAGATCACGATGAGCGACTTTCGCAAAGTGATGCTCCGTGCGCGACCCACGGTGAGCCCTGGGGATTTGGTTGTGTTTGAGAATTTTACAAAAGAGTTTGGTGAGGACGCTTAATGATGGGGGTGTAAAAACGGGCAGTACAAGTTGCGCACGTGACCATCAACGGTAAATTATATTTCAATCGCAAACACTCCATAATTCACACGACGCGCGCACAGTGCATATTTAATGTAACCTGTTGTACAGTCCCATCTGCCTGCGAGACCAAACCTGCTTCAACAGCCCTCGCTACCATCCTCAATCTAGCTTGCCCCCAACGGTCATTCTCCTCGCATGATTCAAACACGATACAAGTCCCTGCTCCGATCCCTCACCGATGACCTCCCAGCAGACCTGTGGTTGACCATATGTGACAAGCTCACAGCCAAAGCCGACCTTGAAAACATCACTGCAACATCCCGAGCCTTTCGTGCACTCGCGCCACTCATATGGCGTGGGCAATGCGCACAAGCATGGCCCGATCTTGTTGCAGGGTTGGAGCGCAATGCGAGCACGCTAGAGCTTGGAGTGGATTACTGGAAATCGTTGCACACTTTGATGCGCTTGCGCGAGAGTGATGTGTCGCCGATTCCTGCAAGCCCCACGATCACGGAACGCTTTCGAGCCATTGTCGTGGAGTGGATGATGGAGGTACACCTGCTGATCGTTGTACGATGATCATCTAGCTTCATACACGGTACAAAACCACACCCACAGGTGTGCATGGAGTGGAACCTGGATCACGAGCTTGATTCCAACATTGTCTTTCACGCGGTGCGCTACTTGGACTATTGCTTGGAAACCATTTCCGATTTCCTGCCCCAGCGGTAGGTGGGTAGATTGTGGGTTGTGAAACACTTGGACATGCAACACTCTTGTCCTCCCACTCCACAGGTTGCAACTGGTGGGAATCAGCTGCATCCGGGCAGCCCTCTACACCTATCGGCGCACTGCCGCGTCATCCAACGCAGATGTCCAGCGTGTCGTTCAGCAAAACCTGGACATCAACAAGGCTGCCTACATCACCAACAATGCCTGCAGCGATCGTGACATTCGCTTTACCACAAGCAGTGTGCGCAAGCTCTTGCCAGCAGAAATGCGCAGTGCCCCAACACCTCGCACGTATCTGAGATGGTACTGGGCATGGCTCACACAACGCGGTGCTGTGACACCTGTGCATTCCCACATTTACGACCTGGCAGGGTATGCTGGGTTTTTGTTGTTCAATACACACCATGTGTTGTTGTAGGCAGACGCATATCTGCTGTACAACCCGCTGCTGAGTATTATGCACACCATGCATACACACCCACCCCCCCATCCACACACACCCTACACATAGCTTTTTCGCTCAGCTGAGCATGCTGGATCAGGGTTGCTGTGGTGTAGCCCCCAGCAAGATTGCCGCAGCCGCTCTCACTGCAGCCCTACGTGTGACCTGTCCCCCTGACAGCATGGCCCTTGCCCTGCTCGTACCATGCACTGCCTATGTACCAGACACACTGCAGCCCATCATCAAGCGCATGCTGGATGTGCAGGCACAAGCCCCCTTGACCCTCATGCGAGCAACATGGGTGACGAGGTGTTTGGATGCATGGGGGGGGGGGGAGCCACTGACGGCACCTAGACGGGTGGTGCTTGCAGTGATTACATCACCCCGACGCATGAAATTGGCAGGGTGCTCGTGAATCTGTGTTTTATACGATGGGTTGTTTTTCTCGTGATGCTGGTATGATGGTATGCGTGATGGTGGTTGATATTCTGTTGTGTGGTTGATATAGTAGCACCTTTTTGATGATGATGATTGCTTGTGCTCATGTGCGTTGCATGTTTTGTTGTTGATGATGATGCATTGGGATGGTACATAAAACTATGATAGAAAAAAAAAATTATGACGTTTTGCAACCTGTTGGGCCTGTTTGTGGCTGTGCATCAGTGATGATGTTTTGATATATGTGATGATGTGTTGATGTATGTGATGATGACATCAAATGTGTTGTATGATTCATGCTGCTAGTGATATAATAAACAATATATATTGTAGTATCATGATAGTAGTATCATGATGGTATCTTACATACCCATCTGGGGCTGGGCGTGTACTGCAATATGCCAACTTTTGCATGTTGTGCACGCTCTGCGTTCACTCCTGCTGATCAACCGTGTGCTTTTATGGGTTGCTGCTTTTGCTGCGCCGCTCTACACAGCTTTTTTCGCATGTCCAACCACCACCATGCTGTTTCATCTGCATGTTTTATCACCACAGCCCTGTGCTTTTGCGTCCTTTGTGGTACCTTGTTGTGTTCTTTTTGTGTTTTGACCACACATCCCCCGCGGGGCCTGCTGCTCGCTTGAACCATTGTTTTGTCCTTGCTTGTCCCTTCATGCTTGATACATAGTGGCTGTTGAGGCACCCTCACACAGCGCTGTGTGTTTCATGCTGTTTTGTATGTTGCATGCTGTGTTGGTGTGTCTGCAAGAGATTGGTTTCTCTCGTTTATCATGGGTACCAAGGTCTTCACCAAGGTCGTTTTTTACCCAGTATATACAATGGAGTTGCTTTTTTTGCCGCCTGAAACACCGGCGGGTGTGGTTTGCCTACATAGCATTGCACATAGCCACGTCTATAGGCTGTTTGTGTGTCATCTGCTTTATAGATAATACATATTGTTGCACACCTGGATACCATGTTGTACTCTATGTGTACACAATGTTTTTCTTTTCGGAATATGCTTTGGGTGCACCCAAGGAGGTTTCTCTGTATGTAGGGCCTGCTGGAGCGTGTTGTTATTGTTGTTCTCTTCAAAACACCATTTCACGTCAAAACATCATCTGTGTCTCTTACCAAACCAAACATGCACCAGGGGCTCCTTTTTGTCTTGCAGCCCTGTGGAAACACAATCCATCATCTTTCCTCACCAAACCAAATTCCAGTTGAATGCCAGTGCTTACTACGGGGCACTTTTTTTGTTCTTGGCAAAATACATGTTGAAATTGGTACACACATTCCATGCAAATGTTTTTTCATGCATGCGGGGTAAGTAGTAAAAACATGCGTGCTGATGTGCATGCGAGGTCCACTCCATGTGGTGATCAGCAGTCTTTACAATGTCTTCACAAAAAATAAAAATGCAAAAAAAGGCACCAAAACAGCTACAGTGGTATTTGCACAATTTCCTGTCGTGAGAAATCCACACGCTGACTCAGCACCTGTCGTACATCTGCTTCCGTGAGCCTCCATGTGATGGCACCACTATTGTCACCCCAGTAGTCTAGGATTTCCTGGGCTCGTTCTAAACTCAGCACTGATGCCATTTGAGTCAACCTGATTGTATTGCATGGGTGATATGATGCGGTGTGTTGTTGTGTATGTGTTGTTGCATTGGTGGATGGTATTTCATGGCATGCAGCAAGGTGAGGTATGCTACACAAACACAACAAATGCTACACAAACACAACAAATGCTGCACAAACACAACAAATGCTACACAAATACAATGCTACACAAATACAATGCTACACAAATACAATGCTACACAACTACCAAAAAAAAAACTACCTACCTGGCAAATTTGTCACGCACAGTACGTTGTGTTATGTCAGACAGCTGTGCCACCAGGACTCGCACATCACGGTCCAGTTGCAAGCCCCCAAGTTGGTTGAAGCGCTTGGCAAGCATCAGTGCCTCCAGGCGACTCACCACCTGTGTGGAGTGTATGTGTATGAGGTGTGTAAGTATGTGATATGTATGTATGTGTATGTATGTGTATGTGATATGTAGTGTGTATGTAATGTGTTTGAGGAGGGTCTGTATGGTATTGAGGGTATGTGTGTGTACACACATAGATAGATGTACACACATACACACACACACAGAGAGACATTGATTAGGTATATACACACTGCGAGACATTCACACAATGGCACATCATGTCAGCCACCCTCTATCGCCCCTCCCCCAACACACACACCTTGTCCAACACCAAGTGAAACAATGTTTCATAATTACCAGGCGTCAACAACGGCTGCAACCAGTGCAATGACACCTGCAAGCCCCTCAACAACTGCTGCACCCACGTATCTGCCACTTCATTCTCCGCATACTCTGCTTCATTCAACTCATACCCCACCGATGCCATTGCATCCAGCACATGACGCAATCGCGGCATCACACCTCCACACAGCGTATCCAATGCTTTCGTTGCGAGCCCTCGGAAATCTGTACTGGTTTTCCCCAAGTCGGCCAACACGGATTTGACTTTTTCCCGGTCAACGGGGCCCTGGAACAGCTGCACGACCAGTTCTTCCAACTGTGTGCGAAGGCGGGTGACGTACACAGCACTCATTTCCGCGTTGTTAAAGGGGGCCGCATGGAGGGCACTGGTGCGGCCTGCTGCAAGGGTGTCGTGGTCGCCGTCATGTGTGGCGCTTTGCAACAGACGAGCTGCAGCACCCTGTTGGTCGGTTGTGGGGTGTATGTGTGTTGTGGGGGTGGCATTGGTGTGTGTTGTATTGCCTGTTGTGTTTTCTGTCACATACGTGTACATGTATGCGTCGATCAATCAAGTGCCTATTCACCATAGTACTCAATCAAGTGTCTATACATGCTGTGCACCACCTATCAATCCCCCCCTTGTCCAACAACCGCACCTGCAACTTCATCATCAACGCCTCTTTATATACAGATGACAGCAGTATGTTGCAATGACTAAACACGGCTGCGATGCTCATCACACGCCCACTTGCGAGGGCACGTCTGCTGCACTTTTGCAAGATGAAAAACACGTCATCCACCATGGTGGTGGTGAGGCTGCCCTGCACAAACTCATCTATACGCATAGCCTGTGTTGGTTTTGTTTGTGTTTGTGTGTGTGTTTGGCCACCACCACCACCATACATGATCACCACCCCACACACAACCACCACCCCACACATATTCATTTACCTTGGATACACTCTCCTCCATATAAAACTCTTCTAGTGAGATATAATAGCTGCACAACTCCCGCACAAGGCTGTGCAACTGACCCGTGCGCAATGTGTGCTCACCAGATGTTGTGGTGGATGAGGTTCTGTGTGGGACAAGGGGTGGTGGGGATGCATGGTGGGGTCGCCTTGTATGCACATGTGTGTGTATGAATGTGTGTGTGTGTCTATGCACAACAGGACAACAACACATGCCTGCATATCTATCACAATTGTATACCAAACCTCACAAAACATCATTCATGCATATCTGACTACCAGTCACATGCGCATACAAACCTCCTCCTCCTCCCCCCGATACATACCCTCCTCCCCCTGCTGCTGCCAGTGCACGAGGTGATGTCACACCCTGTGCTGCTGACGTCGCACCCTGCCCTCCATCCCCTCTCCCTGGTGCTGTTGTAGGTGAATTGCCTGAGGGTATTCTGTCTGTGAGTATCTGAAAGTATTCCTCAGCTGCTTGGCATAGGAGCAAAAGTTCTTCCAAATAGTCCTCCACCTGTGTGGGGGTCATGAGAGTGGTGATGATGGTAGGGTGATGGTGGTGGTGATGGTGGTGGTGATGATGATGATGGTAGTGGTGATGGTGATAATGGCAGTGGTCACAATAGTAGTGGTGGTGATGATTATGAGCATGACATGACATGGTTGCACATGATATCACACAATAGTAGTGAATGATTATGCATGACATACTACAATTACACATGATATCACACAATACTAGTGAGCAATAATGCATGGCATACTATTACAACACACAACATATCATATGAACACCACCACGCACCGTTCGAGGGTCTGGCCCCTCCCCACCTGCCGCACCGCCCCCACCCGGTCTGTGTGCTGCCCCGACATCTTTAACCAGCTGCTGCAACTGCCTGTGACTCACAAACCTCTGTAGTATCTTGCATGCATCCCGTTCACATTGCTCATGCCATGCGAGTATGCATGCAGTGGTACCAGCATCTCCAAACGTGTCTTGTAGGAGTTGTAGGTTTTCATCTGCTGCGGCAACAACAGTGGTGAGGAGGTTGCTTAGGGTTTTTACGAAATCGGGTTGTTCACCTGGTGGGTGTGTTGTCAAGGGTGGGTGTGTTGGAGGGCATCGGTGTACTGAAGCATGTGTATGTGCTTCCATTTCCCACCCACACATCCATTACATACCCAACTCGAATCACCCCTTCTACAAAACACCCCAACCCCCCCCCCAAAACAACAACAACACACCTTTGGCAAAGCTATCCATCAGTACATCATAATCAGCAGCAGCCCTCTCAGCAAGTAATTCCTGTACATACTGCTGAAACGCTGCTTGTCCCTCTGCAGCCAGTTGCAGGGGTTTGTACAGACGCAGGTGGCGCAGGAGGTTGGCATGATCACGGGTACGTGCTGCGTCTTGGTATCGCTGGCGTACAATGTCTTCAAGGGTGCGACGTGCCTCTTCGAGTACCTGGGTGGTGAGGGGGAGTGGTGGTAGGTTGTATTGAGGGAAGGAGTGGTGGGTTGTATTGGGGAGGAGTGGTGCTGGTGCTGTGTGTCATTGTGCTTGTACTCTATATTTTTGCGTGCATAACAGGGACATCATGTTTTTGGTATGGACGTCATCTTTTCCATGCCTTTCCATAAAACTCAACACACCCTTGTACACTGCTGCCATCTGTGCAACATGCTATCCCCTCTCCCCCTGCTATCCCCTCCCCCCCTACTACCCCCCCCTCCTCACACACAAACAATGTACCTGTCGCTGTTCTTGTGCCTGTGTACTAGAAGCATCCGCAATGTCCCTGGTGGCTTCCTCAAGCTCCAAAAAGCGAGCCACACATTGCGCAGCACGTTCTAGGTCACCTTCACTGAGGGCATCGCGCACACCATCAATGCAGCTTGACCGATCAACGACCATGTGGATACGACGCATGGTGTCATGCACGCGGTTTTGGGCAAGGTCGAGCTCACGGACCTGGGGGGAGGAGGGAATGGTGTGTGTGTGGTGCTGTGTGTGTGTGGTGTGGTGAAGCAATGGTTGGTACTTGATCAACACATGCCAATACACAAGACGCAGACCTTGCTGCTCACGCCATCAGCGAGATCTGCAGTTGTCTTTACACTACTCAGCAGTTGCTCTGCATCCACCTTGATCAACCCAAGCATCTGTGTGTGGGTCACAATGTACGTCACATGCCCATGGAAGATGCGCTACACACAAAACTGTACACCACAACAACCATGTGCTGACATTGTCGCTAACAACCCATTGTGCTGTAGAAATACCTCACTGCTGGCCGTGTGCAGTGCAAGGATGCTCTTTTCCACCTCTGTGCGGCGTGTGAGGAGCTGCTCCAATTCAGCATCTATGCTCCGCTCCTTGGCAACAGTTTCGTGCAAAAATCGGTTGATGTCGTTGATGTTGGTGAGGGACAATGCTGCTTCTTCACTAAATGCAGTATTTGCTGCAGTTGAAAAGGCATAGGGACTGCCAGGGACGTGCCCATTGGCTGCAGAGGGGCTGGTGACAGTCATGGCGCGGTGTTGGGTTGTGTGCAAGGGGCTGCTGCTGTTGCTTGTGAATTGCTTGTGAATTGCAGGATCAATTATGCTGGTCCTAGATGCTGCTGTGCATTTGTCGTGGGTGGTGAATTACTTGCTGTGGGGATGATGATGATGATCGTAGTGTATCATCGTCCACCAAATCGGTGATCTGTATTGGGGTTGAGTATGGCAGTTGACAATGGTACTACTGGATGATCACTTTCGTAGTAAAAATGTATACATAAACTCCATACTCCAAAACAGTACCAGTAAAGCTTTACAGAAAGTGGTGTACACCCGACCCTGTTCTGCGATCCATCGTGTGGTCCCCATTGCCATCAGTGCCAATATCAAAACGCGCATATCAGCAACCTCTGGATTGCACAATGTCAACAACAATTACAAGCTCGCAGACGTTTGATTCAGCCCAACAATATAATACAAACACAATAAAAAGCCCGGAAACATTGCTTAAACAGGCTACCACGTCGTTGAAACAAGGTAGAGTCATCATGGTGGTTATATACAAGGCTCGGCAACACCCACACGCTGGCCCTCTTTCACCCCAGGAAAACGTGATCAGTGTATAGAATATTGCAATACAGTGTTGGAACAGTACCCAGAGCACGTTGATGCGCTGTACCTACGCGGCAGTGCCGTGCAAGCAACAAATGTCCAAGCTGCGTTGCAAGATTTCAACACTGTCTTGCACCTCCAACCAGGACACCACAGAGCTGCCCTTGCGCGTGGTGCATGCAAAAACATATGTGGCGATTTCATGGGTGCAATAGGTACTGTAATGTGTGTGTTGGTGTTTTGACCTTCCCATCCTATGCTGCATGGTAGAAATCTTACCCCAACACGCACGCAGCTGATTATGAGATGGCACTCACCAAGGGCAAAACATCTGACAACCAGCCAAGCAGCCCCACCATAAAAGCACACCACCCACCACCACCAGCAACATCCAACCAGCAACCACACAACACCCGCATCACCAGCCATGCAACTGCCAGCACCTCCCAGCAGCCAACCAACAAGGCCCCTCGCCGGTCCCATTTTGTGGTGGGACCCTCTCTCCTACAGCAGCAGCCAGCAAGCACCAGACCAACAGTGCAACCAGCAGGACCAACTCATCATGATCACAATGATGCTGCTGACAAGGTGGTTGCAGATGATGTTCGTATACACGACATGTATCAACGTGCCGGTCAGTATCGGGATGCGGGGGATTGGGATGCCGCACGCCGGTTATACAGCGCAGTACTTGCACAGCGACCGCATCATTTGCGAGCCCTGTGTAATCGCGGGTTTGTGCATGCCAAGGTACTGTGGCACACGATGATGCCCTCTACATGGTCTCCCATGCACACACCCATCCACATCCACACAGCTGGGCATGCATGATGCTGCAGTGGCGGATTACAGTGCAGCCCTGTCCCAGCAGCCACGCAACCCCGTGGTATTATACAATCGTGCAGCAGCACTGGATGCCCTCGGCAACCATGCCACAGCCGAAGCAGATCTCACCACTGCCCTCGAACATGATCCACACAATGCCGCTGCATTGTACAACCGTGGCCTCGCTCGTGCCGCGCAAAACAACCACCAGGGGGCTGCGCATGATTTCTCACTTGCACTTGAACAGGATCCAAACAATCCTCATGTGTGTTGTCAGCATGCGCATGTGCTGGCAGCTATGGACATGCTGCCTGAAGCCGTGGTCAATTTCACCCGTGCATTGGTGCTCATGCCAGGGGATGTGGGGGCATTGCGGGCACGTGCAGTCTTGCTGCAGCGGCTCGGAAACCATCACGCTGCGGTGGAAGATGCACAGGCAGCAGCACTGGGCGCACCAGGTGATGTCGAGGTACAGCTGCTGTATGCGCAACTGCTGAGGGATGTGGGGCGGTGGGATGATGCAACGACCGCATGCCATGTGGTGCTGCAGCTGGATGGTCGCTGTGTTGATGCGTTGAACTGTATGGGATATTGTCTGCGCAAGCTGGGGCGTATGGAGGAGGCTGCGAGCTGGTATGGACGAGCATTGGGGATAGTGGTGGAGGGGGGGGGAACAGATGGTGGCGGTCATACAGCTGCTGTGTTGGTACGATTGCACAACGCAAGAGCATACTGCTTGGCCATGCAGGGCAAACTGCAAGAGGTATTGAGGTGTTTGTTGATGTGCGGTGACCATCTGCATCATCATCATCATCATCCCACCATCCCACCAGGCTGTGGACCACTACACAGCAGTGTTGCAGCTCGACCCAGACAACCACCATGCACTGCACAACAGAGCATCCACACTGCTGCAGCTCCAGCAACCCCAGGGGGCCCTTGCTGACCTGGACAGGGTGTTGAAGGGGGACCCTGGCAATGCTGCTGCACTGGCGAGTAGAGCAGCTGCCATGCACATGATGGAATGATGCTTTTGTTGTTTGTATATTTTTTTCGTTGTGATGATTGTGGTGGTGGTGTGAGGAGGGGGTGGGGGGTAATTTTGTGCGTGTGATGGTCAAACACCAACACAGAGTGATGGCATAGATTTCTTGTGGAAAAAACAAGAGATACATCAACACATGGGGCTTTTTTTTCTTCTGTTTTTACCCATAGGGTGAACACTGTGGTATACAATTCAGTTCATTCTTCATATTCTGGGTAACAGCCTCCCCAATTGTTACTTTTTCACCACGTTGTATATGTACAATGCAAGTCCCAGTAGCACACACAGCAGGATGACGTCAATGACAAACATTTTTGTCGATCGGACCTATGTGGGAGTGTGGGTATGGAGTATGGGTATGGCAGTGTAGGTGTACAGTGTGGGTGTACAGTGTGGGTATACAGTGTGGGTGTACAGTGTGGGTGTACAGTGTGGAGTGCGGATGCGCAGTGTACATCAAGGCACCCTCCTGTATGTACTCCCACTGTATGTACTCCACCCACCTTGGTCACCAGTCCCTTGAGCTTCATGTTATTTGTCCTCAATGCCTTGGACACCTCATCAAGCTTGTCCTCTACCTCATTAGCCAACACCTGTTGACTCTGTAAATTCTCGCCCATGGCTTCACCTAGGCCACGTAGGGTTTCCAGCCCACGCTCAATGCTGTCGAGCTGCTGGTCCTGCCGCTGCTTGGATGCCTCCCAATCCTGTAGGTTTGTGTGTATTGTTGCATGTGTTTGTTGTGTTGTGTGTGTGTGTGTTGTTATGTATGTATGCCTTATTGTGCATGTGCACAGCAAAATCGCAACTTGCTTGTAGTGGGCACACCATGCCACCCCTTCTCCCCCTCCCCCCCACACCAACCTCTGCAAATTTCAATGTGCTTTGACTATGTTGATAATAGAAATCCTGCCCTTGCCGATGGTCAAACCCCGTCTCCACATTAATCTCAACCACACCCTTTTGACCCTTGCTCCCCCCCGCTGCAGCCAGGAGCGCTGCGGGGGGCCCCGCAGGCCCCCTCCGCATCATGGACAGCCCATCGGGGATGGCGTCAATGGCAGCGAGGGCGTTTGTTACCTTGTGCTTGCGGTCCTCGATGATTTCGGGGAGGACGCCACGGGGTTTGGTGATGGTTTTGGTCAAACGTTGGGTGACGTCATCACGTAGTGCTGCCTTGGAGCGCCTGAAGAAGAGTGTCTGATGGTATGTGCATGCCATCATGAAGGGTGTCACACAGCAATGTCTCAAGCACATACCGCATTTCCGCATTGAGCGCAGCACGTACTGCCCTGTTTTTCTCTCCAGCTATTTCATCCGCCCTCTGTGGTGTGGATGTGTGTCTGTGCTGCGTGTGGTGGCGCTCCATACACAGCGCACCTCAACCTCACACCTTGGCCAGTTCTGCAATGTTGCCCATGACAAGTGCATACTCATCCATGAATGGGTCGCCCGTGGAAAGGTCTGCCACCACATCATCGCTGACGTCATACTTGGAGTACCTGGAACGATGATGATGATGATGGGGAAGATGGTGGGTGACATTTTTTTGCACTTCGTGCTGGTCAGATGCACGTGTGTATACTTTTTAAGCAGCAGCTCAGTGCGCAGGAGGACATCTCCCAACGACATGAGGGAAGATCAACAGGATGGTCACCCGTGGATGTGATCAATAGCAGGCAGTGTTGCTGCAGGGCATAGTGACATCATTTGCTGTCTTGTGTGCATTCACAACACCTCTGCAGTTTCAGTTGATATGCTCAAATAGGATGATGGAAAATGCCACAACGCCCAGCGGGTAGGAAATTATCAACACATCTTTTTTGTTTCATCATAGTCTGTGAATCTCCACTCCACTAGTGGTGATTTATCCAGTTCATTACCCAATACACCCGTAGGTGGCAGCAAACAAGAGCCACCTCCTGTCGACAGCATTTGATAGTCTTGTGCAGCCCAGACAGCACCATATAACAGGTCACCATGCTCCGTTTGTGCAGGGGAGTTGCTCAAACCTTGCGCAGCGTGGAGAATGTACGTCTACTTTGTGGTTGGGCATGATGTTTACCCCAGCAACCACACACGTGGGTTGTTCGCGCTTCACACAGGTTGCACCTGCCCTGACACGTTCGTATGCAGCCTCCACATTCCGGGTATGGAAAACCAGTGTTGGGGGTTTGTGGTTGGGACATGCACACCCAATGTGTTCATGCTTCCAACCCACACACAGGTGCCAGATAGCAAGGAGATGGCAGTCACTGGTCAAGCTGGACGCTATGCACTTCAGTTGTACAGTGAAGCAGCCAAGTCCAACGCTGTGACTGCAATTGAAAAGGACCTCGACCTGGTACGATGGTGGTTGCACCCTAGAGAACATATCAATACAAGCAATCCCCACCTGCTCCACAACAGCTTGCCAAAAGGCTGCCGGACGACAAGTTTTTGTTGTACGTGTCGATCAAGCCCGAGGAGAAGATGAAGGCCCTGGAGACAGACGTGTTTAAGCCCAACAAAACCAACGACCTCTCCAAACAACTCATTGGTATGCTGGATGAGAGGGAGGAGTGGGAGCATGTACTACTGTATGTTATTTGTTTGGAAATTTGCACCATGGCACACACACACACACACACAATGAAGAACCGTCATAACCGTTGATACGGCATCCTCATCACCCAAAAACATAGAGTACTTGTTGGAGCGTCGTGAGCTCAAGATGCTGCCCAAGATTGCCACAAGCTTTGCCAAGATTGCCTCATTCGATCGCAACGAGTTGCTGGTGAATGTGACCACTGCAGGGGTATGTGGGTGGTTGTGTGCAATGGTGGTGAATGTATGGCAGATGCTGTGCAATGTACACATGTATTGTTGATATTGCACTGCTCCTACCACACACAGCCATTGCAGCCCAAGGACGAGGACACAATCAAGAAACAGCTTGGTATGTGGCAGGTGGGAAAGGCATTGGGTGTGGAGGCAATGTGTGGGCACCCACGCCAACTGCTGCTGTGGGAAAAATTAACTACCTTTATTTCTCTGCTGTGTTTTCACGAGTCTTTGCTATCGATGAAAAACAGGTGCCAAGGTTCCAGCAGGCAAAAAGTTGGTGATCAAGTCGGTGGTGGATCCAAGCATCATTGGTGGGTATGTTGCCGAGTGCAACAACATGGTGTATGACAACTCAGTCAAGAGCAAGTTGCAAAAGGTATGGGTGGGTTGATTATGTGTGCATGAATGTGTGTGCATGAATGTGTGCGCATGTACGTGGATGGTGTCACTGGAATGTTCTTTTTTCTCAACAATCGTCAACCACGTAACAGGTGCGCAACGTAATATATTCGCAAGAGTTTGATCCAGTGGTGCGCGAGGCCTTTCAGTTGTAATGTAGGAGGTGATGTTTGGGTGATGTTGATGATGGATGATGAAAGCCAACAATATAGACACGTGTGTTTTCTCTCTAGAGCCTGGTATTTTCTTTTTCTGTTTCTGCTGCTGTGGGTTTGCTACAAAGTAACTGATCACCAATTGCTTGCTTGCTCCTCCACAACAAACACACACACACACACACACACCATGGAAGAACAGCAGCACCCATCAGAAGAGCACAAGCCAGTTGCAACCGCTGGCTTTGCCAAACGCAGCAAAAACCGTGCTAATGTACGCAAGCGTGCTGCAGATGAAGAAGAAACCAATGCAGAGGCAGACAATGTTGTGGTTCGCAAGGTCAAAAATGCACGGGATGCCACATTCTCAACCAAACGCGAAGACAAGGCTGAAAACTTTCGTTTTGAGGCATCACGCAACATACAGCAACGTACAGATCAAGGTGCTACACGACACCATGATGTAGACACAGAACATGACCGCGATGCACGGTATGTGTTGTTGTTCAACAACGGGGTGTTTGCCCCCCTTTTTTCTGTGTACCACCACATGCACATGCACCCCACCCACCCAAACACCCACCCAACAGTGCAATCAAGGAAAAGCAGCTGCAGATCAGCGCCAACCCTGAGGCAGCTGCTGCTGTTGCGGGGCAGTACAAGGGCATGTCAAGCTACATTGACTTTAAAGCAGGCTTTCGTCGCGAACTCAACCTCAGCAGTGACAAAGCCAAGGGCACCTATGGTCCCCTGCGTAGCAATGCACAGTTTGTGAGAAGCACGATTCGTGTCGATTACCAACCAGACATTTGCAAGGATTACAAAGAGACGGGGTATTGTGGGTATGGGGATTCCTGCAAGTTTATGCATGATCGTGGAGACTACAAGCTGGGCTGGGAATTGGATAGGGTATGTTGAGGGCTGTGAAGAGAGAGGGGATTATGTGTACGGCACACAGGGTGTTGCAGATGTGATGATGTCTCATGATCCACACAAGCACATACCATGCAAGGATCGCACAAACACAGGAATGGGAGGAAAAGCAAAAAGAGGAACGCAAGCGTCTGGAAGAATGGGCAGCCCGTGCACAACAGAGCGACGATGAGGATGGCGCCAACAAGGGCAGCGATGAGGATGGTGACGAGGAAGATGATGGGTTGCCATTTGCATGTTGGATATGTAGGCGCCCCTGGGATGATCAATCAGATCCAGTGGTGACCAAATGTGGTCATCATTTCTGTGAACACTGCGCCCTCAAGCATAACGCGAAAAACAAGCGGTGTGCGGTGTGTGACACACCTACCTCGGGGATATTCAACACTGCGCATGATATTGTGAAAAAAATTAATGCTGCCAAAACCAAGCGGGGGGCTGTTGAGGATGGGGAGGGGTCACGCTGATTGCCGTGTCTCTGTTGTGGTTGTTGCTGAGTGTTGTGCATGATGCTTTATTTTTTCATTGCACGTCCATGATGGTGTCATCCAGTATTATGTACGGCCAGTTTTGTACTCTGCTCATTCTTTCCACGTGCTGTTGTTGTCATTATCATGACCCATGTTGTCATGCACAACTGTTGTTGACACACTGTTGTTGCGGTTGTTGTAAAAACACCATAAAACACACATGCAAAAAACCAAAACCACGGCATACATGGCCATGTTGCATGTCAAATACACCGCAACACGTGATGGTCATTATTGAGGTGTGCTTATAATTGCACGTGCACCATCACATCAAATCACACAGATACATTTTCTTCCAAAGGACAAGCAACATTAATTTTTTGGTACGAGGGGGTATCAAACAAATTCTGTCCCCAAACCAATTCCGCCCCCTTGTTTCAGGCAAAAAACACTTTCAGGTAGAAGACACTGCTCCTGAGTACATTTACCACCCCCACTGTCACTTCTACCCCCCCATCCACCACTACGCCACCCCCCCAGCTCTCCATGGTAGTGCATTATGCCCCGCACTCGCCCCTGCTGGATTGCAGTCCTCCGCAGCAGGGTAGGTCGGATCAACCACCCACACGGGGCTGCCACTGCGACACTGTGCACACCCAGCCACATCCCCCCCCGTGCATTGTTGCCAGCATGGTTCACCTATGTGCAGAAGACCACCCACAGCAAGGGCACGTAGGAGTTGGGCTTGTTGGACGTCACTGGTGGGGTTGGCGCTGGTGTCGCATGCATCGTAATAGTGATAGGGGGGTTCTGTGTGATGAGAATGGGGTGTTGGGTGGGGTGGGAGGCAAATCACCACCATATCTCTGAATATAAACACATATACAAACATACAAACACATGCAAACACACCCATCAACCATATTGTACTACACCATCACACCAAACCCCACCATGCACCCTTGAGCACATGTACATGTATAAAACACCCACATATACACACCCACACCCCCCTACACATACCTGGGTCACCCTGTGGTGCATTACCCAGTGTAAACCCAAACAGAGTGACATTATGACATCGATGCAGTGCCAGCAGCACCCCCAAGAGCCCCGTGGTGGGTTGGGCATTGGGAACAAGGGAAGATGCATATGTGATGAATTCCGGATGGAGGAGTTGAGTGGGTTGTGGTGCTGCATGTTGCTGTTGTTCCCACAACACACCCTGTGTGGTGGTGGGTGGTGGTGGGTGGGGAACGATGGGTGTGAGGTATGGGTGTGATGCATGGGTGCATACTACATGGGTATGTTGCATGGGTAATGTTGCATGGGTAATGGTGACACCCCACCCTGGCTATACACGCACATATAGACATATACATACCCATATACAAATATAAGCCATGTTCGCCACTTCACAGCATCACACAGCAACCACATTGCAACCAGGTACTACTACACACTCTCAGCACACACTCTCCCATCACAACACTCTCCCATCACAACACTCTCCCATCACAACACTCTCCCATCACACCCATCGCACAGACCTGCACAGCATCACTGCTACAGGGCACAAGCACTGTTTCCAAGTTGCTCTCACGAAACGCCCAATTTCCCGTGTTGGTGATTCTGTGTGTGGTCTTGCCACCCACATGCTGCTTCACACCCTGGAGCACAAGGGGAGGCAGTAAAGGGTAGTGATAGGAGAGTAGAGTCTATGCTGGACAGGTTGACTAAGGGCAGTGATAGTAGAGTCAATACGAGGTCAACATACAGCATGGTGGATGGTCAACATGAAGCATGGTGGATGGTCAATAACCCACGTTTCATGGACGTTGAAAATCAAAGATAACCTACATCATTCCACATACATCACCCACACACCACACCACACCACAATACACACACAACAAATACACCACAAAAATTACACACCTCTGTTGGGGCACTATTGAACCTGAATACAAGTTCATGACTGTCTATGACATCACCCAACCTCCATTGCCTCAGGCGTCCACTACTACCCACCACAGCACAGGTGAGGTGTACAGGAGCCTGTGTGTGTGGGCAGTGGGTGTGGTAGGTGTAGGTGGTAGGTGTAGGTGTGTATGTGGTAGGTGTGTGTGATAGGTGTGTGTGGCATGTATGCTGAACGCAGAAGAAATACACACACACACACACACACACTTACTTGAAAAACAACCACAATAACAGCACATGCCAACACAACACAATACCCACATACTACAATACCCACATGCTACAATACCCACATACTACAATCAAACCCCACTACCTGTAAGAATGCATCAGTGTCAGGTAGCTGTTGTTTCACTAATTCCATTGTTGCTGCATCAGCCAACACCTCGGGGGGGGAACTGCCTGGTGCCTGTATGAGTGGTATTATTATTATTAATTATTATTGGTTTGAAATTTGTATGAGTTGTGGTTGATATAGTGCATGCACGCCACATGATGATTGATACACACTGATTGACATAGTGCATGCACACCTCATGCAACACCCCCACACCCCATACCACCAATGGCCCGCTGATGTCATCTGCCTTTGACAATATAAAGCGCCCCTCAAAACTCCCTACTGCAGGTGCTTGGGCATCAGGTAGCAATGGCCACGACAACGATGCCCCTGTCTTACAATCAGGCCCCGATTGCAATGCACTGCACACACAACGCCCATCGACACACGCCCCATGCCGACCACATCCTGGGGTACATCCACCACCACCACCACCACCGGTTACACCACCACCACCATTCCCCCCTTGTTGTTGTGGCAATACTTCTTGTAACAATGCATCAATCTCCTGGTCTGTCATCTGCGCAACCTTTCCCCCACTGCCATCCACACTGATGGTCACGGTACCTGCGGCGGGATCCCCCCCATCCTGCTTCAACTCTTTTTGCAACTCCTGTATCGTGGCAGCAGCATTTGTTACATCTGCTGCATCCTGCACAGTGTTGGTGGTGGTTGGGAGGACTGCATTGTCGACGGTTGTGGTGGCAACGTTGTCGATGATGATGCGCGATGATGATCCAGAATTAGCAAGGATGCTCTCCACAGCAGCAGCACCAGGATCAGTTGCTGCTGTATCCTGCCCCGTGACTGTTGTTGCTGGTTGCACATCCCCCCCGCTCGCAGCATCACCATCCCCATCACCCTGTACATCACCACCACCGCTTTCCCCATCACCAGCTCGACCAATCGCTGCTGCCATCTCCTTTTTCGCCTGTGCCACTGCTGCTGTGACATTGATGCGTGCAGTGGCTGCGAGCACACCCGCTTTTTTTGCCTTGGGTAATCCCAACTCGAGGAAGGGCTCATGCAGGCCACTGGTGAGTGTGTGTGTGACTGCCATTTTACGTGGGCCATGTGGGTGGAGGACACGATCTGGAAGGTGCTTCATAGTGGTCATGAGGCTGATGACCGTGTCCTGTGTGTTTGATGATGTGAGGGTGGTTGATATGCATGGTGGACAGGGATGGCTGGTAGTGTGAAGACCCAGTAAATGCACATATGAGATTGTTTATATGCTATACAGACCAAGTAGCACAGCCCGCTGCCACCAATGTGTGTTCCCCTCCCAATTGTCTACACGCACATATATACCTGCATGTTGTGCATGTTGACGCTCTTGGTGTGCGGCAAATAATCATTGAGCCCCTGTGTGTGTATAAGCACATGTGTAGACATGCCCCACACATCTCACATACCCTTTCCCCCTCACGTACCGGTGCGGAGACACAAACATACAAGACAATGAGAGCAAACAGTGGTAGGAACAACAAACGTGGGCGAAGTCTAAACCCAGAATGCTTTCTGTTTCGAGCAGGTGGTGCGGCTCGAGACGGATAACCTTCAGGAGGAGCACTGTGGGCTGCGGAAAGGCGCTGCAAACGCTGCAAACCTGAAGTGCCCATGGTTAATTATTTAGATTTCATGACCAACTACCAACGCTCTGTTGCACACAAGCAGCATGTTTAGTATGCTAGTAGTGCTACACGTGTGAGCAAGTTACAAAATTGTTGTGTAGAGAAAAAAATGGTGTGCATTTCTAAAATGAAGGTTGGGCGTGACTGTGCAGTCACACGTCACCAATGAAACAATGTCAACAATTCATCATATCATCATCAAGCAGACGTGCGTGCTTGTGCTTCCGCAAATAAGAAACGCAAGCGTCGCTCCCCACTGTGCAAAAGCAGGCTTGGTAACACAGCGCCAAAAAACACAATCACAAGCATAACCAACAGTACTTCAGCATTATCGTGAGAGCGCCATGGTGAGTGCCACTGGTACAAAAATGGTGCGCTCACCAGGAGCAGTGTCAACTCAACCAACTGCAGCAACGTGTGGTACTGCCATCGCACTGCCAGCTGCACCGCCGGGTATGCAGATGTACCCGCCAAGAAGCATGTCAACAGCGTAGATACATGTGGGGGAGCAGGTGCCCAGAAGCACATGCTGTGACAGAGTGCCAATGTGACCAGTGAGGCACGGTAGATTGTGCAGAACAACTCACGATGGGTCTTGTAGACATTGGGCCAATAGGATGCAAGGGTGATGGCTGCCACACTGAGCATGCCCACAGCAGCAGCCCACACGAGCACCGCAACGGCGTGTGTTGAGGTGAATAATGTGCTGTCAAGCGTGCTGCTTCGTAGACACATGACGAGCTGGAGGATGATGGTCAGCGCACATGTGTTGCGCGCCCCCAGCTTGTCGCCGTGGACGCTGTGCATGGCCAGCCATCGAGCAAAGCGTGCCTCTGCTGCTGCAGATCCAAAGCACATGTGCCACCCACGTACATGGTCTGCTTGTGGTAGTAAAGCAAGGTCGTGTGGTGTGTTGTCCAGATGATGGGCTGCGAGTGATGTGGAAGCAGTGTTGTCGGTGAGCATGTCTGTGATTGTGTACGCATCTGTGGTCTTCTGTTCATCATGCCGCTGCTGATCTGCTGCTGCTGCTGCACCATCGTTGGCATTTTGTGTCGCATGGGATACCATGCGTTGGTACATGGACATCAATTGGCTGCACACCTCAGATGGATAGGTGTTCAACAGCAACATTTTCGCTGCGTATAGCTCTGATTCAAGCTCTGCAAGTGATTTGCGAGGGTGCACCTGGAAGGGGCGCACATGTATTGGTGGCTTGTAGAGGATCTAAACGACCCCGCACGCTTTCCATACCTCTGCAGTTGAAAATGATCGTCTTATAGCTTCGCGTGAGCATGCAGCCATTGTGTACTTGATGACTGAAGCGTCAGGTGCTGCTGTGGTGGTGTGAGAATGCGTGCATTGGAAATGCTCCTGGTAGGAGCTTGATGGGTTGATCTGATGATGGTGTGTTGATACGTGGCATTATGATAAAAAAATGACACACATGTGCAACAGGCATATATGGTGCATTGCTTTTTTTTACAACTCAACCGAGTGCTGGTACCTTATTAACTGCTGATCAACCACAATACTACACCACATCAAAAGAGCCACAACAACCACAGCTACAGCCAACACCAACAGATACAGTCAGCATGGAGGTGTGTGCACACCGTTGTTTGCGCACTCCCATCCTGATCAGCGCATGCGCCCACCACATGATCCTCCTCCATTATTACACACACAAGCACCCACAAAACACGAGCACACAACACAGAACGTTCCTCACGAGAGACACGGAGTTGACAAGGCAAAGGAGTATATCCCCGGTACATTGCATCGATAATGAGATTGCACAGGAAATCCTGGGCTCATGATTTTTCATCAACTTTCTCAGGCACCACGCAGTACAAGGAGAAATTTGGCTATGTACGTCGAGGGTGTTGCTGGGGAACATAGGCCAGTGTGCGCCACTCGGCACCCTTGCCCCCGTTGTCCCCCACCCACCCCCCACACGCACCGATACAGGGCCCTCCTGAGCGAGCAATGGCACATGTTCCCGGCACCCAGGAGTACCAACAGACAGCTGGTGGCACGAAAGTGGACCAGATGCCCACTGCTGAGCACTCCATTGCATCGGTAGGTGGTTTGCTGTAGGTATTTGATGTGCCATGTGCAGGGGAGATTATGACGTATACATTGTTGTTGATGTTGATGTTGATGTTGATGTTGATGTTGATGTTGTGTGCATCCATATGCACATGTGTACGCATGCATCAATGTATACATACAGCAACACACGCACATCAATATACGTCAATGTACATCAATGCACACATACATCGATACACACACAGCGCATCCCTGGCACCAAGGCACACCAGCAGGAGACTGGTGACACACGTACCTTTACTCAGGCAATCAAGGTGTGTGTGAAAAATGGGGGGGGGGGGGAGGGGATGGTTTGGCATGTTTTGTGTGTGTGTGTGTGCATGTGGGAGAGGGGTGTGCATGTGTGTGCATGTGTATGTGCATGTGCATGTGCATGTGTGCATGATGTCAGTGACCCAAATGAAAACAAAAACAAAGGCTGCTCCAATGGCTGTTGTCTCTGTGGTTGATGTCTTCACAGAGCAAAGCCAAATCAGTGGCACGGGGAGGTCGGGAAACCGTGAGCGTGCTGTTTGGACGCACACACAAATACGACTGATCCTGACACATGCACATGCACATGTATGCATATGTTCACGCATGGCGCATCCCCTCTCTTTTTTGTTGACCAGGAATACATTCCCGGCACCGAGGAATTCCGTGCCTCCAAGGACAGGCCCGATGAAAAGAAAGGGGGGAACAAGCAATGAAAGTTGAGGGGGAACGTTGAAAACTGGTGTGTGGGGATGGTGTGTACCCCATAATGATTCAAGATTTTGCCGTTGCTACGTTGACAACAGTCCTTTTGTACATACACGCATGTACTGATTGGTACATGCAATCTCGTTGCGTTGCTGTTGGCAAGTGTGTTGTTGTTTTCATGTGTTGTCTGTAATCATTTGCATCACATGAAACAGCCATACAGCATATGCACACACACACGAGGCACAACATGGGAAAAGAATACACAAACAGCAACACAGCAACAAGACATACTTTACACTACTGCTCTGGGACACACTTGCCCCCTCCTGTTCCTTCATCACATGCAAAACCACACCCATCCACTCCATCACTCATCATGCTCCACCACTCCCGTCTTTTTCCTCACGCTCCTCCGCTCCTTTCCTCATTCTCCCTTTCCCCCTCGTTTTCACCCGGAAAAGGGGCCGGCACAGGGTCGCCCTTGCGCACCAGTGCCAGCACTTTGTACGACTCCCCCATTCCATCCGTTTCGTTGCCCTCCACCAGCCGCCGCATCGCCATCTCCAGAGCCTCCCGCTGTGTGTCATCTTGACATGCTTGCAAGAGGGTTTCTGCACGCTGCACAAGGCCCATTGAGAGCAGGAATTGCTGTTGGGTCATGGGGCCATATGATCCTACTGTCGGTTCCACATCCTCCACTGCCCACCTGGGGGGTATTTTTATTTTGTTGCGTGATTTATTATTTTTGCGTTGTTATGTTTTCTTGTATGTGTGGGGTGCAGGGTGCAGGAAAATGTGTATACGTGATCTCAGCATGTGCTCTCCCTTCCTTTGACACACATACTCTTCAAAGCCATGCTTTTCACACACAGTTGATTCGAAATCCTCCACCCCCCGTAACACACCACCACCTACTTGATTGCACCAAAATCCACCCAACAGCTCAGGTCAGCAGTGCCTGGTGCATCTAATGGTGACACAACAGTATGCCTGCGTATGGCCTGCAGCGAGTCCCCATAGGGGGGGCCCTCCCGCCCGTAATCGACAAACAGGGCACCCCCACCATCCTCTGCAATGCGCTGAGCAATGGTTTGGGCAAGGGACATTGCTTGGGGGCAGATTTCAATGCGATCCAGTGCTTCTGCTTCTGTGTGTGGGATGGGGTGGGGTGTGTGTGTGGTGTGGTGTGGTGTGTGTGGTGTGTGTGGTGTGTGTGGTATGTGTGGTATGTGCATGTGCACTTGCGCAAGCCCCCCTTGTTTTCTTTCCCCCCTTTCCCTCACACACTTGACACCACATCCAAATCCACACCACATCCACTCTCACACCACATCCCCCCTTACCCTGTGGGTCCATCGCAGCAAGACGACGTGGCAGCAGCAACTTGGATGCAGGGGTGTCATTGGGTGCCAGCGCAAATCGAAAATGAAAGGGGCTTGATGGGCTCTGGTCAATGTCCACAAGCCGTTCCCGCCAGATTGACTTTTTAGATGTGCGTGCCCTCTTGGCTGCTTCCATGGCTGCTGTGTATTCAGGTGGAGGGGGGCGATGCACAGGCATGGTGGAGATTATTTGCACCTCTGGTTGGGTTGGGGTGTGCACGAATGGTGCGCCGCCATGTCGATCATCACCATTGTCATCATCATGGTCAATGACATGTTCAATGGCCGGGTGTTGTTTTCGAGTTTTTTCCCATGCACCTCGGGTCATTTTGTGGAATTGGTGGACGGGCAAGGCATCGAGGAGTTCATGGGCGAGGTAGATGGTGGGGCAACCAGTGGGCACCTCTGCGACATGGCGATGCCAAAACACCTGGGTTTGGGGTGTTGGGAGAAAAGTGGAGCACACACACACAACACACGTGTTGCATAACACACGTGTTGAATGTGCAAATCATTCACATACAAAACACACTACAAAACACACCTGTGCATCGTTCAATTGCGACACCCCATGCTCCACATCCACATCATCCGTCAATTCCTCCCCACACTGCAACCGTGCGTACTGCGCCCTCCGCATTGCAGCACTCACTTCCACCATGTGCACCTCCAGCGCCTTGGAAAACCCACCAAACACCGTGGTGCTGCGGAGGAGATCCGCCATGAGGGATCCCCGCCCCGGGCCAAGCTCCACAACACGCAGCTTTTCAGGCTTGCCTTGTTGCTGCCACAGGGCTACACACCATACACCAATCAACTGTGTGCGCATTTGTGAGTTGTGATGGATTTGTGAGTGAAATCTTCATAGAGGAGCATTACCTTGATCATCATCATTGCATTTGGTCATCAACATGTACACATGCCCGTTATCCCCCCCGACACACAGTACAACCATACCTCACCAAAGACCTGGCAAATGTCTGGAGAGGTGATGAAATCCCCTTTTTCCCCAAATACCACCTGTTTGCCGCTGGTGTAGTATCCTGCATTGGGGTTGGCCAACACCTCCTGTATGTGCCATGAATATATGATAAGGTGTATGACGAGGTGTGTGATGAGGTGTGTGCGATAGAGAATGTGTTGATGGAGGGGTATCAGGTATACAGAAAACACACAATGCAGGGAACACACACATACCGACATGTATTCTGCAACGGTGATGGGTCCTGCTCGATACTGTGGTTTTAAATGATGTGTGTTTGTGTGTTATGAACACGCATGAATCCCAATTCCAGGGAAAACACTTGTCCAGGAGTGCACCAGGAATGCACATGCATCACCAACACACCGTGATAATCCCTTTCAGGTGGCGAGTTAAATCCGACTCGGGTTGCTTGACCGATGCAGCAAATGGGTCTACATCCTCTGGTGTGTAGAGTTTTGTACGATCTACTGCAAACACAGGCTTGTGCATATCTGGTGTGCCATGAATGGCCTCTTTATTGTCACTGTTTGATGATGCACTACTAGTATGACGCAGCACATGTCGCCATGCTGTGGCACTGCACTGCTGCAATAGGGCCCTTTTGCCCCGCAGTTGGCGTAGAAAGAGTGCCATGGTTGTTATGAGAGAGGTGGGTTTAGAAAGTAGTGGTGGTGAATCATCTGTAGCATGTGATTCCTCATCTGTTGTTCAAGTGTCCCCCCCAACACAGTTCCCCCCACTTTTGTCTGCTCGTGGTTGTGCTCATGGTTGTGCAACACCCCTCACGTACGCTATAATACAACGAAAATACGTAAAAGCTAAATTTCGTGGCCAGCCAAAAACACGACATACCAAAAACACAGACATACCATAAACACAGACATACCATACAACACAGCATACAAACACCACCAACAACACAGCCACTCCACCAAGCCAAACCACTCCACAAAATCATCATCTCAATTCATACCAGAAAAAAAAAACATGGCCGCATCCGACTCTGACGAACGCAGTGATCTATCCTCCAATTATAGTGGCAGTGATTACAGCAGCGACGATGGTGAGCCTAGCCTGGAACAGCAGCCCGATCCATCATCACATCCAAACACGACGATCGACGCATCGCCACGATCCATGCCTGTACGAAACGTGCCACGACTTGGTGTGCCCTCCCTGGCGCTTGGTCAGCGTCCTCAAGAGCAAGTGACCATGATGACCGCCAGGCCCAGCGCCCCACCGCCTGTGCCCACCTTGACAGCACGCCCAGACGCAGAATGTGGTGAAATGATGGAGGAAACGTCAGTACAACCGAGTGCAGTACACCTGGTATCGTACGCCTTCGCACTCGACAGCGCGCCCACGAGCGAGGCCGACCTGCGCATGGTGCGTGCACGCTGTGTCAAGGCGCTTGGTGTTGCGGATGAGGAGCTGATGCTGTTTGAGCTCCGTGCTGCAGGGAGTAGCACTGTGCCCTCTGTTGGTGTTGCCATCAACAACTCGAGTATGGTGGTGGTGTGGCTGGTGGTGGTGTACGTGGTTGTTGTCAGAGGTACATTGGCAACACCAACTGATCATCATCACCACAACAACAGGCTTTTCACTAGAGGCATTGGAGCATCTTTTGAGTGAAAACCAGCGCCTGAGCAGTGCCGCAGAACGCAGTATGTGTGCTTGGTTGAGGAGATGGTGGTGGTTTTTCTTACTGTGTGACACACATATTACCCCCATCAGGTGCTGCTGCACTCGAGTCCCTACAGCACATGGTGCGTGAACAGCATCAAACAGTAGGCAAGGCGCAGCTCCTGGCAGCTGAAAAGGAAACAGAGACACGACGCCTGCAGGACCGTGTGCGCTACTTGGAAAAGGAGGTGCTTGCCCTGCGGCAACAACTGCAGCGTTCGGACATGGCCAGGATGCAGGGGCAGATGGCACTGGATGAGCTCAAGCGTGAATTTGAGGCATTGATGTCCAACATAATGACAGATAGCCATGCGGGCAAGGAGATGCTCCCAACAGGTGTGTTGTTGTGGTGTGCTGGTGAAGCCATGGTAGTGTGCGCACTGTGATCAATTCCCAATACACGCAGAGTCGCATGGACTGCCGTCTTCCATGGACATCAATGACATGCACCATGCACCCGATACTGCTACATCTGCCATGCCTGCGATTGCAAATTAACGTCGGTTGTTTCCTCCTCTGTAACAAAGTCGGGTCCCGTTTGAAAATGTCTTTTCAGTATACCATATATGTGCCACAAAGTTTCGTAGCCAACCAATCAAGTACGACCACACTCTCAAACATTCCACGAGGGTCTGCATACCTATCCTTTTTATCAAGCAGCTAGTCACGATGATGATCAGCTCAGCATAACATCCATACACGTTGTATAACTCCTCCACAACAAATAATACCCAATATGCACATCGAAGAAATTACCATTGATGGATTCAAGTCGTATGCACAACGGGTCACAGTGCCAGCCTTCGATCCGCAGTTCAATGCCATCACTGGGCTCAACGGCAGTGGCAAATCCAACATTCTAGACTCCATATGCTTTGTGTTGGGAATTACAAACCTGCAACGCGTACGTGATACACAAGAGTGTGTTGGTGTCAACGTGGTGCATGCAATCAGGTTATATACACGTGTGTGTGTGCACTCCCTCCTAGGTGCGAGCCAACAGCCTGCAGGAGCTCATCTACAAGCAGGGCCAGGCAGGTGTGACCAAGGCATCTGTGTCTATTGTATTCAACAACACAGACAAGACCAAGTCACCCGCTGGCTACGAGCAGTATGAAAAGATTGTCGTCACACGCCAGGTAGATTGCAGAGTGTGTGTGGCAGGTTGTGATGATGACACACTGGTTTGTACACCGTACACCCCTGTAAATACAGCTGGCAATTGGTGGGCGTGACAAGTTTATGATCAACGGCAAACTCGCCCAGCGCCAGTACGTTGGTGTTTTTGTGTGGACTATCATGCATACAAAACATCATGGTGGTCTATGCAATTTTGTCATAGCAATCTGTCAGACACGCATCACCCTAACTATGCATGCACACGCTTGTGTGTACAGGAGGGAATATACACCCACTCCCTTCAACCCCCCACCCCCCCACACACACAGGCGTGTGGTGGATCTCTTTCACTCGGTGTCCCTCAATGTCAACAACCCCCATTTCCTCATCATGCAAGGCATGATCACCAAGGTGCTCAACATGAAGCCACCAGAGATACTGGGCATGCTTGAGGAGGCGGCAGGGACCCGCATGTATGAAACGAAACGACAGGGGGCACTCAAGACGTTGGAGAAGAAACAGAGCAAGGTGGATGAGATTAACAAGGTAGGTGTGATGATCACAAAACACATGTGGGTTTGTGTATGTGGGTTTGTGTATGTGGGTTTGTGTGTGGGTTGTACAGGTGGCTAGACTGCCTGCCCTGTTGTCTTTGCAACGGCCTACTTTGTGCAACGGCAGTGTTGTGCACTGCCAATGCCCAACAACACCGTCATCACACTCTATGCATCCTCTAGTATACATCAACACTCGTTATTCCTTGTATATCACTTATACTATGTCCCCTCATTCTGTATTCCCCCTTACATGCCTGTCAAATTTCCTTTATTACCCTTACTGTCAATTTCCCTTCAATCACCCACCACAGATGTTGACAGAAGAAATCCTGCCTGCATTGGAAAAGTTGAAAAAGGAAAAAGTAGACTATGTACGTTGGCAGGATGCATCCACCAACCTGGAACGCCTCAAGCGATACGTCATTGCGCATGAATACACCAGCAAAGTCGAGTATGTGCTTTTGTATGGGAGTGTGAGTGTGTTGGAAATTGGGTTTTGTGTATATGCACCATCTCTACACGTGTTTTGGTTGTATATACATAGTACTTGACGCGCATGCATGTTGACTGCATATGTGCAGGTTGCATATAGATTTGCAGGTTGTGCATGCACCACACATCCCCCCCCCCCCACACACTCACAGGGCAAGCACGGGTGGTACCCAAGGTGTGGACGCAGTCAAAGCAGAACTGGCAGCCCTCAGAGATGACCTTGCTGCTGTGGATGCAGAGCTGCGAGCCACAGAAGACGCAATTGATGGGTTGAAAAAGGAAAAAGAACTGCAGTCGGGTGGGGAGGTCAAAGAGTTGACTGCGCAGAGTGATGCCCTGTCAAAAAGCCTGGTACAGCATACAAGTGAGTGGAATGTGAAGAAAAAGGCATTGCAAAAGGAACGCAACAATCTGAAACAGGTGCAGGGGGTGGGTGGGCGGGTGGGGGGGGTGTCTTTCCTCTTGTGGGGGGAGGTGGAGGAGGAAGAGGAGGGAAAGGAGGGGGATAGGCAGGCATTAAAAACACTCTATGTACATATGTATACACTGCACGATGGCAAGAGCATCATGACATGAACATACCAATAAACACCGCATGATGTATACATCCCCACACGCATGCAAAAACATCCCCCAACCCACACACAAACACACACCTCTCAATCACCAGTTGGAGGCACAACTTGTTGAATTAGACGCCGATGCTGTTGCTGCTGCTTTACAAGCCGCCACTGCCGCCCGTGATGAAAAGGCAGCTTCACTGGAAGCTGCCCAAGCTGCTGTCACTGCTGCGGAATGTGCCCTGGCAGGTGCGCAGGCAGGGGATGGGCGGGATGCATCGAATAGGAGCATGCAGGAGCGGCTGCAGGATGCCAAGCTTGCACAGGTGCGAGGGTGTGTGAGAGGGTGATTGTATTTATATGAGAGGGTGATTGTATTTATATGAGAGGGTGATTGTATTTATATGAGAGCGTGTACGAGAAGGTGTATGAGAGCACGATTGTGATTGTATGAGCACCACACGTATGCACACCCTGCACATCATACACGGACACCTATCACCTACAGACATGTACCCCCACTCCATACAACTACCCCCACCACATCCCACACCCCACGCTATACCCCCACCACACAGACCACAGCCGAGGCAGAAGCAAAGGCTGCTGATGTACGTGCCAAACACCTCACCAAGGAATTGAACGAGGCTAAAAAACGACTGGGGGCTAAACAGGGCGAGGCAGGGAAGCTCGCCAAGGAGTTGACCAATGCGCAGTCAAACATTGACCGCTGTAATGAGTATGTGTGTGTGTAGGGTGTGGGGGTATGAGTGTGGTGGTGTAGAGCGTTTGTGTGGTGGGTGTATGGGTATGTAGAAAAGTTGTTGTTATTTGGGTTTGTATGCAGAACGTACATGCATGTGAATGTGTAATGTAAGTATATGTGAGGTGTAATACACACACACACCCATCCCGCACCCCCCGAAAAAACACCCAAACAACCCCCCCACCCCACCCCAGGCGCATCAAGGCACTGGGGTATGACCCGGATTCCGCAGCTTCTCTAGAAGCTACCATTGCCCAGCACAAGGCAGCCATCATCCCCCTCAAAGACCAAGCAGCCGAACTCCAGGGGCAACTCGCTGCACTCAATTTCCAATACAAAGACCCCGAACAGGGGTTTGACCGAAACAAGGTCAAAGGTGTGGTCGCCAAGTTGGTACGTTTGAAGCAACCAGCAACTGCGACTGCACTGGAGGTGGCAGCTGCTGGGAAGCTGTATCAAGTGGTGGTGGATAGTGAGAGGACAGCCAAAGGGTTGTTGTCCCATGGACAATTGAGACAGCGGGTGACAATCATTCCCCTCAACAAGGTAGTGTGTGTGGGGGGGGTGGTATGGTGTGGGGGGTATGGTGGGTGCATCTGTGGTGAAAGGCAGGTGTTTATTGGTGAAGAGTACAGGAGGGGGGTATGAATGTAGGGTTGTATATGGGAGGGTGGTGTGCATGCATGCATATGTATGCCCATCAACATCATGCACCCACCTGCTCTCTTTTTACCCACCCACACCAGGTGAGCAGTCATGGTCCCTCTGCCACAGCACAGCAAGCAGCCACCCGTATGTCAGACGGCAAGGCAACCCTTGCATTGGAATTGGTGGGGTATGATGCTGAGGTGGCTGCTGCTATGAAGTATGCCTTTGGGAATGCATTTGTGTGCAAGGTATGTGGGGGGTGGATGATTGTGGGGAGGTTGGGGATGCTGGGGGGGGATGGGGGAATGATTGGGATGACAACCGCCATGTGTGTGTGTTGGGATGGGCGTGTGTGTGAGTGTGTGTTGTGATGGGCATGTATGGTTTTGCATTTTGCACATGTACAACCCCAACAACATACCAGCAACTCCCACAACACCACAACACCCCCATCATCACACAGGACGCCACCACTGCCAAGAAACTGGCATACAGCAAAGAAGTAGCCACACGCTGCATCACACTCGAGGGGGACGACTTCAACCCAACAGGGCTCCTCACGGGGGGGAGCCGCAACAGAGGGCCCCCCCTGCTTGCCCGCCTGGCCACCCTACAGGAGCTAGAAGGTTCTATTGCACAGCATCAAGAGGAGGTGAGCAAGGCACAGAGGGCATTGGATGCAATGAGTGCTGCTGGTAAACAGTATACCAAGTATGTGGGGGGGGGGTGAGGGAGGGGTGTATGGGTGTGTGGGAGGGGGGGCGGTGCTATGGGAGTGTGTCTGGGGGGGGGAGGTCGTATACAGATAGTATGGGTGGGTTTTACATGTGGGGCGTATATGTGTACTGTACATGCACACTGGTAGTCTTTCCTTGAATGTATGTCTACTGCTCTCTCACAACACTCAATTTCCCCTCACATGCTTCAACCTCACCCCACCCCCATCCCACACAGGCTGCAAAAAGAGCTCGACCTTGCCACCCACGCCCACACCCTCCTACAAGAACGCATTGCTGGCAGTGAGAGCGCCCAACTCCAAGAGGCAGTCACCTCCCTAGAAACCAACCTGGTATCTGCTCAGGAAGATGCCCAGGCTGCACGCACCAGGCGGCAGGAGCTGGAGGCGGCGGCCCATACCCTGGAGCGTGAAATGAAGGATTTTGCCAAAGATGCAGCCAAGCACATCAAGGCTGCACAGGGGCAGTTGAGTGCTGGGAAAAAGGGGTTGGAGGTGGCCAAGAGAGAGGCCAAGGTAGGGATTATGAGGGGGTGGGTGAGTGAGGGGGTGGTATGTGGAGATGTGTATGCAAGTATGTGGAGACATGAATACGATGGGTAGAGATGTATGCAATGGGTATGGAGATAGGTGTCATGGATGTTGTTTATGGTGTGAACAACATCCATGTTGCTAACATTGTTGTTGGCAATGTTATCATTGTTGCTATACATCATCATGACACATCATCATCATCATCATTTCCTTCACATCAACCATCAGGCAGCAGAGTCAAAGTTGATGTCGGTCAAAGCTGAGGCTGAGTCAGCATCACAGGAACGTGAAGCAGTGGGGGGACAAATGCAAGCACAACAACAAGTCATTGCTGGTATGTATGTGAAGGGGGGGTGCGTGTGTATGATGATGGGTGTGGTAACAATGAAGGAATGTGTATGATGGGTGGGGAGGTGTGCATGGATTGTAGGTTTGGTGGGTGACCCTGTGTACTGCATACACACCATGTACATACACAGCAGATACACAAACACCACTTACACATTCATGTACACATACAGCAGCACATACACCATACACACACACCATACACACACACACATGCACATTCACCCACACCGCCCCCCTCCCCACATACACAGCACTTGAGGAGGAAACAGAGACCCTCACCCACCAAGTAGCTGCACTGAAAGATGAATACGACACCGTGTCTGCTGCTCTTGCTGACCGTACTGCACGTCTGCATGCATGTGACGGTGAGATTATGTCATTGACAAAAGAAAAGGGCAAGTTATTGCAGAAAAAGGACAATTTGGATGCAGAGGGTCGGAAACGAGAGGGGAGGTTGAAAAATTTGGAAAAGGATGTTCGTGAAGCACAAGAAGCACTGAAACAAATAGAAAAGGTATGTGTGTGTGTGTATTGTATATACGCAAACAAACCACCAACAAAATCATCATCATTATTGCCTTGCATAATTCAGTTCCTTTTGCATAATTCAGTTCCTTTCCATCCCCCCCACACACCACCCCCCATCAATAGGCATACCCATGGATCCCAGCTGAACGTGTCAACTTTGGCAAGCCAGGCACAGACTACGACTGGACCACACAAGACCCCGCAACCGTATACGACGCATTTAAAGAAGCAACCACCGTCGTCGATACCCTCTCCAATAGGGTAAACAAACGTGTCATGCAAATGTACGACAAGGCAAACCAGGAGTATGGAGAACTGAGCAGGAAAAAGGCCACTGTGGAGAATGATAAGCAAAAGATAGAGGCGGTGATTTGTGAGCTGGACGAGAAGAAAAAGGAGGCGCTGAAGCTCACATGGGAGAGTGTGGATGGCAAGTTTGGAAGTATATTTTCAACACTGCTGCCGGGGACAACTGCCAAGCTGGCACCAGTGGAGGGGGGGACGTTTTTGGATGGTATGGATGGGAGGGTGGGAGTGTATGGTTGTAAAAGTGTGTGTATGGTTGTGGGAGTGTGTGTATGGTTGCACAATGCAGCTATGGTATCTATGGATTGTGTGCAGCTGCTTTTCACATTGCCACAAACACCCACACACCACACTCACCCCTCGCACACCCCTCACACACCACACACAGGCCTGGAGGTCAAGGTGGCATTTGGTGGCGTATGGAAGCAATCCCTCACAGAACTCAGTGGTGGACAACGTTCCCTGTTGGCCCTCTCTCTTGTGCTCGCAATGTTGCTGTACAAGCCAGCGCCCATCTACATCCTGGATGAGGTGGATGCGGCATTGGATCTCAGCCACACGCAAAACATTGGGCGCATGATTGACAAACACTTTCCACAGAGCCAGTTTATTGTTGTGAGTCTCAAGGAGGGCATGTTTAACAATGCCAATGTCATCTTTCGTACCAAGTTTGTGGATGGGGTGTCCGCGGTGACCCGCACTGTGAGTGACAAGCGGTATGTCCCACACATGTGCGGGTGATTGTTGTTGGAGGGGGAGGGGTGGTGTCTGTGCATGCTGTGAGAATATGTATGGGTGGGTGGGTGTCAGGGGTGTTGCATGAAGATCAAGGGAGGTAGAAATACATACCACACTCTCCACTTCCCCCCCCATACACAGGGCACGAGGAGGAACCAAGGGGGCAGCAGGGACGTCACGGGCACCGTTGCGCGAAAACGTGGCGTAACATGCTCCCCTTGATTTTCACACAACGAGTACTTTTTTGACCCTGTGCACAAACACGTAATTATGACTCTCCAAAACACTCCACCTGTTGTAACCAACGAGATGTACTTGCTCTCTGACAAGGCTCTATGAGCTCTCCTCCTTGTATATATACATATCAGTGTATGAATATTGATTTTACCATACAGAGAGACCCACCTCCAAGCAAAAGGTAGAGCCCACAGGGTGCCATCATTGTCCATGAGAGGCAACACAAAAATACACACGCTCAACATACGTGCTCAATGAAAAATACAGCCTAGGGCAATTTTCATTAAAAAAAACATGCATGTACAACAAGGATGCATGAATTCCACCATGCATGCCTACAGCAACCACCCCACCACATGCTCCTATGCATCCCGGGGTGTCGAAGAAAGCTGCACCATGCCCTTTTTCATCCCCTGCCCTGCCTTTTTCACCCTGCGCCCACTCTCCTGTGCCCCCCCATCATCCGGACTGGCTTGTGGTGGTGGTACACTGCCACTGCCTGCAGGTGGTGTTGGTGCCTCTCCTTGTGGCTGTGTGGGGGTGGTTTGCTCTGTTCCCAGCAACCCTGTGCGACTGTCATCAACCTCGGATGTCAATCGGGAATCCAAGCGGGTGGATCCCAACATGTCTGATTGCAACGAGTTGCCTTGACTTGTTTGCACATCGCTTGCAATGTGGTGTCGCATTTGTGACTCTACATCACTGACACCTGGTCGAAGTGCAAACTGGGACTCAGCATCAGAGGGGGCATGCCGCAGATCACCAGAACGACCCGCCGCGAGTGACTCATTGCGTAACAATTGCCTGGTGTTGGTGGTAGAATGTGGGTGGTGCTATATGGGACAATAATTCACCATCATAGATGGTGGTCATCATCATCAACATCACACCATCATCACCCTCATACCGCAGTCGAGTGATCACCACCCCAAACGTCGGCCGCTTGGCCGCATCTTGCGCCCAGCAATCACACATCAGCGCCATATACTCGTGCAACCCAGCAAAGTCACCACATGGCAGTGCCTCTGGTGGGGGGATTTCCGGGCGCTGTTGGCCATCGGTCACCATGGCAACCACCTGCCATGGTCCAAACTCATGCCATGGCACCTGCCACGTCATCAGCTCCCACAGTATGATGCCAAAGGAATACACGTCGCTGCTAAAGGTGTACCCCTGTCCAGATAGGATCTCGGGGGCCAGCCATCGTGGATTGGTTGCGGCCAGGGATGAGAGGACACATTGTTCCTCCATAAAGCGAGACAGGTTGAAATCACAAACCTTGACACGCCAGTGCTTGTCTACAAGAATATTGGGCGACTTGAGATCCCTGTGGTGGGATGATGTGGAGATGGATAATGTATACACACTGTGATGCGCACATTGCATCCATGTACACATCCAATACCCACACAACAAACACGTTTCTGTAACACACAACCACACCCACTACCAAATTACCTATGAATGATAGGAGGGTCGTTGGTGTGCAAGAAAAACATGCCCTTGGCGGCATCCAATGCCATGGACAGCAACTTGGGCCAATCCAGCTGCTGTGCACCCCTCCTACTCAGCCTCCCACGTTTGAGCACATCACTCAGAGACCCACGTGCGCAATACTCAGTCACCACGCACGGTGGTTCCAAACAGATACCGAGGTACATGACGACATTGGGATGTCGCAGCGTTGCCATCATCGCCGCTTCTTTTTCCAACGATTCCAGCATGCTGGTCATTGCTTCTGCACGTACCAGTGCCTCTTCTTCGGTGTGTGGTGGGGTACTCCATGCAGCAATGTCGGGATTGCTGAGCACCTTGACCGCCACAATGGTTTCGCGCCATCGTGCCAAAAACACCTTGCCAAAGGAGCCCTCCCCAATTTGCTTTTCCAGCCGCAAGTCGCTGTATGCAACCTGCCACAGGCGCTCTATCTGACCCATGCGTGATGACATGGGAGTGGCAACCGCACGCCATGATGATCCCGCATCTGTGGGGGGGGGGGATGGGAGGGTAACACCATGGTGGGGGGCTTCAACACAACAGTCACCAGGTGCTGTTTCAATGCTGTACATACCTGAATTGTCAAGTGAGAGTGGGGAGTTGATGGTAGACTCCAAGTCGGGTCCCCCATCACCACCAGGAGAGGGGCCCCTCCCCACTTGCAGCGCACCACCCTGTTTAGTGTGTTGGAAAGTGATGATACTCGTGGTTCTGTACTTATACAAAAACAACAACAGGCATGACAAGAACAAAATGATCACCAAGATCACACCTCGCCGCCAGATCCCATCCCGCTCTTTTTCGAGGCATCCTCCAACCACAAACTTGCGTGTGCATCAGAGTGATGACCATTTGCAAGGACACCATGCCCACTGGCAGATGTCTTTTTGGCACCAGGCTGCTCACCAAGACGTCTGCGACGACGTTTCCGATAGAAGACAAACCCACCGATGAGCGCCACTGTGTGTGTGTGTGTGTTGGAGGGGAGGGTACACTGGGTGTGTTACGTTAGCATGAGCAAGGTCACATGGTCATGGCTCATATGCATGTTTCATCATGGTTCCTACAGACAACGACAGGTAGTGACCCACCCACAACATCAATGGTCACTGGTCAACCACAAGACGTCCCCATACCGAGCACGAGCACCAGCACCCCCGCAACAATCCCGACAATAGCAGCAGACGACACCCCCCCACTGGAAGAGGATGGAGGTGCTGTAATAGAGCCAGGCACAGAGGGGGCAAGCCCAGTGGTGCTCTGTGATTGGTTGTATGGTTGTCCGACTGGGGTGGCAAGTCCGACATTCACATCCACACCCTGGCCTTGTACGGCATTGGTGACAGAGCCGTTGCTGAGGGTGGTGGTGATGATGTCAGATAGTGGGTTGATGTTTGAGGGGGACGCACTTGCTTCATACTCCAACACCAACTGTATGTTCGGGGGGGGAAGGGGGGGATGTGATTATGGGATGATTGACATGATGGATGGGATGGTGTGGTGTGGTGTCCATGCACATACCACCACCACATGTGTGTGTGAGCATGAAACTCACTCCACCACAAACCATACACCACCACACCCCTTGAGGTCACATCAATCATACACACAAAACCCAAAACGCACCCGCTGTGTGCTATTCCCCTGCAGCAACCTTCGACGTGTGGAGGGTGAAGGTGCCCCCCCCACCCCCGTGTTCACATACACCAGCCCCTGAAGCAACCCCGTTGCATTCCACACTGCAATAAGCACTGGCTGCAAAATGTTCTCCTGCACAGAGGTGTTCCATGTCGACACCCCAGCACCCTGCAGCAAAAGCTGTGGTGCGACATACAGCGTGGTGGCGTTGCCAAACAACGATGCCCCAATGCCCGGGATGGGTGCGGGGGAAGGTGGGGGTGTAGGGGAAGGTGCGAGGGGTTGGGGGGCCGGGGCGGGTAAGGGGATACCTGGTTGAGGACTCCCGGGGGAGGGGGAGGGCCATGGTGTGCCCCAGGGGGGGGGGTCGAAAAAGGGCGTGGCGGTGGGTGCTTCTGTGAGATACACACCAAACTCTTGCAATATGGCCTGTGTGCGGTGGGTGCATGACGACATGTACACACACCTTCATGGATCAACCAACACCCATGCAACAAAACACACATCATACACTCCCAACACATCATACACTCCCCCCACGCCACACATACCGTCACGGGTGAATTCAAAATCCGCAACGTAACAAACCGCCCAACTCCATTATTACATGGCAGCACCGAGGCCACTCCACTCTCCAACACCAAATTATTTGCAGTACACACTGCATTCTGGCCACCATCCAGCGTCCCATTGGTCCCTGCACTGTCACCGACCGCCACCTCCACCCGCAGGGGGGTTGCCGAGGTGTGGTAGAGCGACAACGCCCCCACACGACCAGTGTATCCCAAGTCCACGGTGAAGTAGGCAGTGGCACCGGCAGCGGTGAGTATGTAGGCAGTGGCGGGGTTGTTGTCGACTGCGAGGGTGGGTTTGGCACCATTGGTGGGGGCGAGGGAGGGGCCGGCAGTTGCGTTTTTGAAGAGCGCTGCATTGCTTGCTGTTGTGTTGTGGGGGGGAGCAATGATGTTGTTGTCAATGGTGGTTGTTGATAATGATGAGAGGACAATAATGATGAGAGGACAATAATGATGAGAGGACAATAATGATGAGAGGACAATACCCCCACCTTCCCCCCCCCACAGTCCAAAATACACCCCCAAACACACGTACTTTGTGCATATACGTCGACCTCACATAGACTCAAAAACGAGTCACTGACAACCCACACAAACTGCCCAACCACCCCATACATCCCCTGTGGTGTGCCATTGCACCATACACCAGAGGTGCCAGTATCAACAGATCCCGTGCTGCACTTGTGCCCCCCGGCCCACTTGTCGGGATCCGACGTGTTGGTGACGTATATTGTTGCAGACTCCATTGGTGTGTTGGTGTTGATGGTGACAAAGACCACCTCTTGTGGGGTGGTGAGGTTGACACGCCACCATGTGGGGTTGGCATTGGTGCCGTTGATGGCGGTGCATGTTGCTTCGCTGCCATCGACTGCCATGCCTGATGTGGAGCTGTCTGTGGAATCTGCATCACCATCATGCTGTGCGGTTTGTCTGCCGAGCGCTGTATTGCTCCCTTGAGGAACGTAAAAGGGATGAGCAAGTGGATGATGATAAATGTATTGCAAGAGCCACACACATTGTTCATCTGGATACGGGTAATGACACAAACAAAGCATGCCCCATACCAAGTGCTTTGGAAGGCAATGGCTTGTTGTAACATGCAGCAAGCATCTGTGTGTTTTTATTCAACTGCACCTGCTGTGCAGCGCCGGGATTCAAAAACGTCAAATCCGTGAGAGCTGTGGTAAAGTTCCATGCAAAATCGTAGAAATTCAAATTGCCACCCATGGTCGCCTGCAAGCACACGCGAAAGCAGTTGTTGGTGGTCCATGTTGCAAACGTGTCTTCATAGAGACAGTAGGTGGGTGCTGTGCTGGACTGGAGTAGCCCACGGTGCGCACACACACGGCCTGTGATGCCTGTGATGGTGTGGGGTGTGTTGCTGACACTGTCGTTGATAATGGAATCGGTGTTTTTGCACAACAAATCACCTGCAACGACGAGGACCACCAGCACGTGCGTCCATCCAGGGGGACGCTCCCGCTGTGTCAAGGACATGATTTAGCTGCCCTGCAATCTCAGCATGAGCGATCAGCCACTCTGCTACTAATGCACGGCTGATGGGCTTGAACAGCTAGCGTGTTGGCTTGACGAGGTCGATGCCACAAAAGCGATTGTCACCTCCGCGTCAGAGGAGCGTGCTTTGCGTGTATATTTGCTAATCAACGAGTGATGAATTGTCTGCAATGTCTTGTGTCGGACACGTGCAGTGGACGATGCTGTGCTGCAATCCACTTCCTTGTGTATGACAAATGACCTGGGAAAGGTGGACTTGGCCACACTTTTAGATGTAGATATGTATGCTGATAGCTGTGGTATATCGTGATCTGTCGCAAGTGCACACACTGTGCGTATCTATAGCATCGATGCGGGTCAAACTGGTGCTTTTGGTGCTTTTGCTATGGCAATGACAGTGTAACAGTGTATCTGCACACATGCAATAGTACTCGTTCCATCAGGGAGCTAGGTGGGAAAACAAACGTGTTCAAAAAGAAAACAAAAGAACGCGCCTATAGGGTGCTAATGGGCGTGCCCATGGCCAAATAAAGAAAGGCTAAATGGCAATGCAATACCAAATTCACCCGCCAAAATGGTTGCACCCACACACATGGCCAGCACGCTGGCAACACTGCTGAGCTTGCTCGCCAACCATGCGTTGCGCTCCTCGATTGCCTTGGTGGTGGCACCAATGACGAGTGTGTAACTACCCATTGCAATAATGGTCCCCATGACAAACATCAGGATGTAGGATGCTGCTGCAAGCTTGGTGGGCAATGTGAGGGCTGGAATCACCACAAACAGTGCATCGGGATGCAATCCATACACCACCCCCGTTGCAAACGTGGCAAAACGAAAGCGCTGGTTGTCCTTGGTTGCAACGGCTACACCCCCACCATCCACTGCAGCTGTTGTGTGGTCGTGCTCATGATCATGGTGGTCATGCAAGCCTTCTACAAGGCCCATGATGCCGATGAGTACCAAGATGACACCCACTGTGGTGCCACCAAAACGACTAATAGCTGGTACAAGCGCCTCGAACCGATCCTACATTGGTGATGGGATACAATGATGAAAGGGTGGACCACTTCTGGGGATTGCCCACCAAAAACCGCACTACCTTGAGCAAGATCATCAATACGCCCAACAGCAGTTGTCCAACAGAGTGCCCAAATCCCCACAAGGCACCCAGTAGGGCCGCCTTGATGTGTGATACGCCAATGGTCAGTGGTGTCAATGCCGCCAAATGATCCGCACCTGTGATGGTGTATAATTGATGATGATGATGGGGAGATGATGATGACAATAGAGACACTACATATTAGTCGTACAAGACGCAACAACAATACACACACCGCTACCTGCAAGTGTGTGCAAGCATCCAGCAGCCAGGCCAGCCCATGCACTGCTCATGGCCACAGATGAGGCTTGTGTCGTGGTCAATTGCTTGGCGGCAGTGGCAGATGCAAACGGCACCCCCCCACCATGTGTGAAGCAGAGCATGCAGCACAGCATGGCGGCTGATATGGAGAGGAGTGGTGCGGAATACCGTCGGAATGCTGCTGCCAGGAGGTGTGCAAAGGTGGCCTGTGTGTCGTCGTCAGCAGGGTGGACGGCAGCGTCATGACAGTGGTGGTGGTGCTGCATTGCTGCTGCTGCTGTTGGTTTGATAATAGCAGTATGATTGTGTATCAAGAATGATGGGAGTCGCTGCTGCGTGAGGCGCAAGCTCGCGCCTCGGGACGTGGGGCGAACTGCTAGACATGCCAAGGTTTGACCGCCCACGGGTGTTTGGCGGCAGTATATCATGCTGTCAATGTGTAAATGCTACCACGATATGATTGGGGTGGGTTTCGTAATGCAACAGTGCACGGTTGCCGTGAAACAAGGATGTAGGAATGTGTGCTACGTCAAGGTACTGCCTGGCGTGGGTGGCTGCTTGTTTTGGGTGCTATAATGTTATTTTTGTATTGATTATAGGTGGATTGGGGCACAGAGCAATGCTATTTTTTTCTGAGGTGTTTTGTGATGTTGTTGGGTAGCATACAACAGCACAAGTTATATGGCCACCACATTCATTGTTACAATAACCTTTCACCAATCTGCACAATTCACAACTAATACGCCCTTAAAGGTGCAGTGGGTGTAGCAGCAAGCCCCCCCACACACATACCCAGCATCTAGTTGCACATCACAAAAGAACACCAATAGCTATTCCAAAACAGCATGCAAGCAGCTGCACCACTTGCTCTACATCAACAACAGACATGCTGACGCTGAGGTAGCGAGTGTGTGCAAGAATATAAGCCATGGATCGGTTTACGCCTTCCAATGCCCCTGTCAAGCGCGTAAAGACGCTGCAGTTTGGTGTATTGGATCCAGACTTTATTGTACGTTGATATTGATGGTTTGCCATTGATTAAAACTGCTTCTGTGTGTGGGGTTGCACTGTTGCCCACATTCTTCCATGCTTCTCCTGCACCACAGCGTCGCTACTCGGTTGCCAACATTGATCAACCCATCAGCTATGACAAGGGACGACCAAAACTGGGTGGGCCAGCAGATCCTCGACTCGGTGTCCTCGACCGCAGCGCCAAATGCACCACCGATGGCGCTGGTGCACAGGATTGCCCAGGCTACTTTGGCCACATTGAGCTTGCCAAACCCATGTTTCACATTGGATTTATCAAGACAGTGGTCAAGGTTTTGCGTTGTGTGAGCTGGAACACCTCCAAGCTCTTGGTGTCGCGGGTAGGTGATGATGTAGGTGATGATGATGACCATGTTGTCATCACACGTGCACGCACTAGAAAAGAATACACATGCTTGTACATAACACACAAATAATTGTCAAACATCACAGGATGACCCCAAGTACAAGGCGGCCATACGTGCACGCAATCCAGAACAACGTCTGCGTGCGTTCCTCTCCATCTGTGGCAGCAAGCGCGTGGATGAGGATGGTGGGAATGAGCAGCCTGCATATAGGGTAGAGGGGATGAAGATTACAGCAGAGTTTGTAAAACGGAGGAATGAAGAGTACGCGTGTTTGAGGGGGGGGAGGGGTGCTCAAGTGTTGTGGGTAGGTGGGTACACAAGACAGCACCGACATGTTTTTGGAATCCCACCATCACACACACAAACACACACAAACACCATCAATTACACACAGTGATGATGAGGGTGGATTGGACAATGTGGAGCGTAAACAAGAGGTGACAGCGGAAAAAGCACATGAGATCCTACGTGCCATCAGTGATGAGGATTGCAGAGCACTTGGGTTTGACCCACGCTATGCACGACCTGACTGGCTCATCCTCACGGTGCTTCCTGTACCACCCCCATATGTGCGACCAAGCGTTTTGGCAGGGAGCAGTACACGGTAGGGGATGATGGGATTGGGGGATTGGGATGGGATGTAGTGGTTGGAGTGCAGTGTGGTGTGTATGCATGTTGTTGTGGTGTGTATGCACGTTGTTGTGGTGTGTATGCTTGCTGTATACATGCAGTTGTACTCACACATGTACAATCCAAGTACTCTTGACACATCTCATATATCCCTCACCCACATCTTCAAAACACATCACACATCCGCACCCATGCCCACAACACCCCCCCCACCAACTCACACAGGCAAGAAGACGACCTCACATTCAAGCTCGCAGAAATCATCAAAGTAAACAACCGCCTTGCCAAACAAATAGCAAATGGCGCACCCCAACACATCCTCCGCGAATACATACAACTCCTCCAATTTCACATAACCACCTATTTCGACAACACCGCCCCGGGGCAACCTGTAGCCACCCAACGGGGGGGTAGACCCATCAAGTCAATAAGTCAACGCCTCAAGGGAAAAGAGGGACGTGTGCGGGGGAATTTGATGGGCAAACGTGTGGATTATTCTGCACGTACAGTGATATCGGGGGATCCCAACATCGCGATTGATGAGCTGGGTGTGCCGTGGAGCATCGCACTCATCCTCACATATCCCGTGACTGTGACCTCACACAACAGCGAGCGGTAGGTTCTTTTTTTTGGGGGGGGGGGATCAAGTACTTGTTCATGTGGTTGTGAGTACCAACCACAAGTGTCTACATGCTCGTGTGTCTACTGTTGTGTTGTTCAATATCATACACGCATCACACATACACACATACATACACGCATCACACGCACATACACACACACTACCCCTACCCACGCAGGTTGCAGCAGTTGGTGGATAATGGCCCCCACCCCCCCCCTGGTGAGACGGGGGCACGTTTCATCATCCGGGATGACGGGGCACGTCATGATTTGCGCTATATCAAGCGCGATACAAATCGAAACTTGGAGATTGGTTATGTGGTGGAGCGTCATTTGCAAAATGGGGATTTGGTGTTGTTTAATCGTCAGCCTTCTCTCCACAAAATGTCCATGATGGTGTGTGTTATGGGTGGGTGGGTGTTGTGGGTGGGTGTATGATGTGCATGTGTATGTGCATGCACTTTGTGGGTTGTATACATCCACATGTATGGTTCTGCAGGCCGGTTGTCAATCACAATCACAACAACGCACTCCCTCTGTTGTATTGCATATGCATCACAATCCCCATCCCCCAACACACACACACTCTCTCACCCCCACCCCCACCACCCCAAAAAAACTCTCCAGGGTCATCGTGTACGTATCCTCCCCTACTCCACATTCCGCCTCAACCTCTCCGTCACATCCCCCTATAATGCCGACTTTGATGGTGACGAAATGAACATGCACGTCCCCCAAACCCCTGAAACCCGAGCAGAAATGTCTCAAATCATGGCGGTCCCACGCAACATCATTTCCCCACAATCCAACCGCCCCGTGATTGGTATCGTACAGGATACGCTATTAGGCAGTCGATTGATGACGAGTCGTAATACGTTTATCCCCAAGGATGTGTTTATGGCGATTCTCATGTGGTTGGAAGACTGGGATGGGGTGGTCCCCATGCCAGCCATACTCAAACCAGAGCCCCTGTGGACAGGCAAACAGGTGATCAACATGATCATGCCTCGTATCAATGTGCGGCGCAAGGCCAGTTGGTTTAAGGATGATGATCCCAAGGATTTCAGTGTGAATGATTCCCAGGTGTGTTTTTGTGGGTGGGTGGTGGGGTTGTGGAGGGATGGGTGGGGTGGGGGGGTAGGTTGAGAAGGGAACCTGTGTGGTGTATTGAATGTGTGTGTGTGTGTGTGTGTTGTGTGTATTGTGTTGTGAGTATTGTAATATGTGTGTTGTGTATTATGTATCATGTATTATGCATCATGTATCAACACACGCACACACATCCCCCCCCCTTGTTCTACGCACACAGGTTTTGGTGCAAAACGGTGACCTTGTCACTGGCACATTATGTAAAAAATCCCTGGGTACATCCGGTGGTTCTCTCATTCACATCATCTGGTTGGAACATGGTCCGGAAGCTGCCCGAGCCTTCCTATCCCAGTATCAGTACCTGACCAATTATTGGTTGTTGCATCATGGGTTTTCATTGGGTATTGGCGATACGGTGGCTGATCCCAAGACGATGAACTTGATTAACGATATCATCAACAAGGTCGGGGTGGGGTGGGGTGGGGGTGGGTGGGCGTAGGTTCATCATTCACACACACACAATGTGAGCACCAGCAGCACCCTCCCATTATCGTTTACTCTATGTCCATCATCATCATCATCATCATCATGGGTACACACTGACACCCTCACATCACCACACACCATCACACAAATACACACACACACATACACACACATACATGCACATACACACATTGTACGTCTGTACCTCTCAACACACCTCAAAAACACACATCTCAAAACCACACAACAGGCAAAGCAGGAGGTCAAGATTCTCATTGGAAACTTCCAGATGGGGGGTCTAGAGGCACAACCTGGTCGTACAATGCTTGAATCCTTTGAAAATCAGGTCAACGCTGTGTTGAACAAGGCGCGTGATGATGCAGGGAAAGCAGCACAAAACAGTCTCAAGCCCACCAACAATGTGGTGAGGACTGTCACGGCAGGGTCAAAGGGATCGTTTATCAACATCTCACAGGTGTGTGTGTGTGTGTGTGTGTGTGTGTGTGTGTGTGTGTGTGTGTGTGTGTGTGTCCCTTCCTGTCACCCACTACACCTTCCCTCTGTTGTCACCAACTACCAACTACACACACACACAAACACAATCACACTACCCACTATCCACTATCCACTATCCACACTCCCCATCCCCCCCCCCCCAGATGACAGCATGTGTCGGCCAACAAAACGTAGAAGGCAAGCGAATCCCCTATGGCTTTCAGGGCCGCACCCTCCCCCACTTCACCAAGGAAGACTATGGCCCTGAATCCCGAGGTTTTGTGGAGAATAGCTACCTCCGTGGTCTCACACCACAGGAGTTTTTCTTCCATGCAATGGGTGGCCGAGAGGGGTTGATTGATACGGCTGTGAAGACGTCATCGACTGGCTATATACAGAGGAGGTTGATCAAGGCAATGGAAGACCTTATGGTTAGGTATGTGATGATGATGAGGGTGTGATGATGAGGGTATTGTGGGGGGATGATTGTATTCAAGATGGTTGTGTATGGGAGGAGGGTGTGCGTGTAGGTTGTTTCAACATAGCAACCACCCTCACACACATACACCTTTCCAATACATACACCAATACCCACCACCACACCACCACACCCACATCCACACCCAGGTACGACCGGACAGTCCGTGATGAGGTGGGCGCAGTGGTCCAATTCCTGTACGGAGAGGACGGCATGGACGCCACACTCATAGAATCTCAAACCCTCGACCACCTACGAATGAACCCAGACCAAATCGCACACACATACAAATTTGACATGGCGGGGACAAAGCCAGCATGGATGCACCCGAGTGCGTATCTGGAGCTGCAGGATCCTGAAGTGAGGGAGATGGCTGATGCTGAGTTTGAGGTGGGGGGGGTGGGGGGGGATGAGGGTGTGCGAGGGGGGGGGGGCTGAGGGGGGGAGGGGGGGAACGTGAGGGGGTGTACGGTAATGTGAAGGGGATGTGTGTGTGTGTGTGAGGGTGGTGCATACTACTCTCAATGCATACAGCATCATGGAACATATATATCATCCCCAACCACATCATGACACACATCATATCACAACCTCCCCCCCCCCACACACACAGGGCATCATACGAGACCTCCACACACTCCGCCTGGAGGTCATCCCCACTGGAGAAGCAACATGGCCCCTCCCAATCAACCTGAAGCGCCTCATCTGGAACGCACAAATGTCCAATCCCGAGTGCAAACCACACAAACCCAATTCACAGACCACCATCAGCATCCGGCACATTCTCACGACCCTCAGCAACCTCGAGAAGAAGCTCATGGTGGTTGTGGGTGATGATGCGCTCTCCAAAGAAGCACAGCACAACGCCACGCTGCTCTTTCGATGTTTGTTACGGTCCACACTCGCCGCCAAGCGGGTGTTGAGGGAGTACAAGCTGTCTGCGAGGGCATTTGATGTGATTGTGGGTGAAATTGAGTCGAGATTTCACCTGGCAATTGCATTTGCGGGGGAGATGGTGGGGACGGTTGCTGCACAATCTATTGGGGAGCCGACGACCCAGATGACGCTCAATACGTTTCACTTTGCGGGCGTGTCTGCAAAGAATGTGACGCTGGGTGTACCACGGCTGACAGAGATTATCAATATTGCGAAAAATATCAAGACGCCATCGTTGTCGGTGTATTTGGAGCCAGAGGTTGCACGTGATCGGTATGTGGGTAGAAGGTGGGGGAAGGTGCTGGGGGAAGGTGCTGGGGGAAGGTGCTGGGTGTGGTGTATTGGTGGGTGTGGTGTATTGGTGGGTATGGTGTATTGGTGGGTGTGGTGTATTGGTGGGTGTGGGTATCAAGAAACCAACAAAAATGGTTGTGTGTGTCAGCGTAGCATGAAACATTACATACACACCCCACACACACATCCCGCACCCCACACACATCACACACACACACTCACCACACAGCGACATGGCCAAAAACGTCCAGTGCACCTTAGAATACACCACCCTCCGCAAGGTCACCAAAGAAACAGAAATCTACTACGACCCAGACCCCAAAGATACCGTCATAGAAGAAGACAAGGAGTTTGTGCACGATTACTTTGAATTTGAGGGGGAAACGATGGATATTGATGCAGCTCGCATGTCGCCGTGGTTGCTGCGTATAGAGCTCAACCGTGAGATGATGGTGGACAAGAAATTGAGCATGTCGGCAATCGCGGAAAAGATAAATTTTGAGTTTAAGGATGAGTTGACATGTATATTCAATGATGATAATGCGGAGCACTTGATATTGCGGGTATGTGGGGTGGGGGTGGGGTGCTTGTATTGTTGAGTGTGGTGGTGAGTGTGGTGGGTGGTGTTTGTACACATGGGGGTGGTGGTATGGCATCCTGATGTGTGTGCGTGTGTGTGTGTGACTTGGGTATACGTGCATAACAACACCAATCCTCCACATTATTGCACCAACTACACACACCATGCTACACACACCATATGCTACACCACCCACACACACACACACACCACCCACCCCCTCCAGATTCGCATTCTCAATGAGGAAGGTGCCAAGGCTGATGACAACACCGCTGATGAGATGTTTTTACGAAAAATCGAATCTGCCCTCTTATCTAATGTGGCGCTCCAGGGTGTGGAGGGGATCCGCAAGGTGTTTATTCGTGAAGCAACCAAGTTGTCAGTGGACAAGGATAGGGGCTATAATAACAGTGAAAAGGAGAATATTCTGGATACAGAGGGGATTAATCTCATGGCTGTGATGTGTCATGATATGGTATGTTGTTGGGGGTGGGGGGGGAAGGTGGTGAGTGTTGTTGTTGTTTGTTGTAGTTGTTGTTGACTGTTGTTGTCTTTTATTGTTGTTTGTTACGATCCGACCCTCATCACACCTCACCACTCAACCAACACACACACACACACACACACACACACACTCACACACACCTACCCTAGGTTGACTACACGCGCACCATATCCAATCACATGCCTGAGATCATTTCTGTCCTCGGTATTGAAGCAGCTCGTGCCGCGCTCCTCAAAGAAATACGAGGTGTGATTGAGTTCGACGGCTCCTATGTCAACTACCGCCACCTCGCCGCTTTGGTGGACACCATGACCGCTCGTGGCCACCTCACGGCCATCACGCGTCATGGGATCAACCGAACAGACAGCAGCCCCCTGCATCAAGCGTCTTTTGAAGAGACAGTAGACATTTTGTTCCGGGCAGCGATGTATTCGGAAAAGGACACGATGCATGGGGTGAGTGCAAACATCATGATGGGGCAGTTGTGTCCCCTGGGGACGGGGTGTTTTGACCTGCTGTTGGATGAGTCACAGCTGGGGGATGCTGTGGAGGTTGCGTTGGGAGATGGGGGGATGCTTGTGGATGGGTATTATGGTGCTGCTGGCAGTATGACGCCTGGTATGTGATGGGTGTGTTTTTTGGTGGGGGTGGGGGTGATAGGGAGGGTGCGTGTTCATCGTGATGATGATGGTGACGCGTGTGTTGTATAGCGATGATGCATGTGTTGTGCAACTGTGTTTATTATTATATCAGTGTATAACGTGAATGCATGTGTCACCATACCACACATCACTCAAAAAGACCAACAACCCACACACCCACACCCACACCCTCACACCACCATCCCCACACCACCAACCCTATAGGTCACATGACACCAGGCCGCTCACCTGGTATGACCCCCAGCCACATGTCACCAGGTGTGTTTGCCTCTCCCGGGGTGGGCATGTCCCCTTTTGCCAATAATGCAGGGTTTTCACCGGGGCCCGGTTTCGGCTTCTCACCGGGGCCCGGTGGGGCCGGCCGCGATGCTGGATACTCACCTACATCACCTGCATACTCGTACGTGTTGTTTATTGTTCATTGTTTGTTGTTCAAGGGGTTTCATTGTTTGTTGTGCTGGGGGTGGAGGGTGTTGCGTGTGGAGGGTGACAAAAAAAATAAGGGGGATGTGTTTGGTAGGATGTGTGTGTGCGTTGTGCGTGTGATGATGGTGGGGACAGGTGGAGGTGCTATGTGTTGCATACAGACACAATATACTCTGTACACAACATCGTATGGACACAACACAGGCCGACATCGCCATCGTACAGCCCCACATCTCCTGGGTATTCCCCCACCTCCCCTGCATACAGCCCCACGTCTCCTGCATACAGCCCCACGTCCCCAGCATACTCCCCAACCTCCCCAGCATACTCCCCAACCTCCCCAGCATACTCGCCCACTTCTCCCGCGTACAGCCCCACCTCCCCTGCATACTCCCCAACCTCCCCAGCCTATTCACCTACCTCCCCTGCATACTCCCCAACCTCCCCTGCATACTCCCCAACCTCCCCTGCATACTCCCCAACCTCCCCAGCCTATTCACCCACTTCTCCTGCATACTCGCCCACCTCCCCAGCGTATTCTCCCACCTCCCCAACATACAGCCCCACCTCTCCAACCTACTCTCCTACCTCCCCAACATACTCTCCTACCTCCCCAACCTACTCTCCCACATCGCCCTCGTATAGCCCCACCTCCCCTACATACTCTCCCACCTCCCCAACATACAGCCCCACTGCAGGGTGCGTCATTGTTGTTGTTGGTGGTGGTGTATTGTTTGTGTTGTCATCATGTTGTTGTCATGTTGGTTTGTGTGCGTGTGACGAGCGCACAATGTTGACGCATCCGTACACATACTTGTATTATACACATAGTTTAATTTGACTTGTGTGATGACTGGATTACTGTCCAAACACCCATGCCTGCAGACATATGACAATATGACATACAATATCCCATACATATCCCCTTCCTACACACACAACAGGCCTGTGTCACCAGTCAAAGATGAGGAGGACGGCAAGGCTCCATGATAATGGGTTCTGCATAGCGTTGACCGCGTTGACCACTGTGGAGGACGTGCTGTTGTTTGTGGTGTGGGGGAATGTTGTGAGGGTGTACACGTGGTAGAGGTGTGGGCACAGTAGAGGTGTGTGCACATGGTAGATGTGTGCACACAGCATCCATCCACAGAAATTGTTGTAGTTTGCCAGGAGCGTGTGTGTTTGTTTTTTTGCACGTGTGTGTGTGTGTGTGCTTCTGCGTGTTGGTGTGTGTGGGTGTGCACACAACCCCATACACTTGCTGTGTGCTACTTTGATGTTTCTTTCTTGTTTGTGTATGCACACACCCATCATGATTGTCGCCATGATTTACCACGTGCACACGTACTCACCAACCTGCTCTGCTTTTTGCTTGCAACAAAGAAAATACAATTGTTTTTTATGACGGACAATGGTAACTCACAATGTACACACATTGAAAACACAAGTGATGCGCAATAAGAAATGGAAAATAAAAGTATAAAAATCATAAAACACACAAAGCATTGTCAATGCCCCATCCCCCACACCGACCATCATCAATGCCTTCGACCCTCCCCCCCCGCCTGCTTGCTCTCTGGCAGCTCAACCCTCCCACTCACCGCCCACGCAAGCAGCGCCACCCCACCCACAACCGAAAACGCTGCAAACGAACGCACCCCCACCACAGGCAACCTCATCACAGCACTCCACAGCATGCCCGCACACGCAGGGGCCGCCGCCCGCATGAAGGCCGACGCAGACTGACCGACACCGTTGACCACACCCATTTGACCTCGGGGCGAGCAGAGGTTGACCGCCACGATGCTCGAAGTAAACGCAAGAATCCCCACCACTGCGCGTGCAGCAGCGCCTGCGAAAAACATGACTTGCTGCGCTGCATGCGAGGAGAGGAGTGTCGCCATTGGAAAGGCCAACACGCAGCTTGGGACAGTCAAAAGTAAGCCCAGGCGTGCGCAGCCCAACACCCCCAGCCGCTGCTGGACGGCTGGGTAGCCTACCAGTGCAAACACCATCAGGACGGCACCCCCAAAGGACAGTGAGGGTGCTAGGGACTGTGCCGACCACCCCAAGCCCCCTGCCTGCACATGCGCTGCTGCATAGAGGGGCACGAGCTCATCAGAGAGGCGATGGAGGAAGGCAATGAGTGCATAGGTGGCTAGGGCATAACACACAGAGGGGCTGTGGTACCATTGGGTGGGGTGTGGGGTGTGGGGGTCCATGCCGGGCATGGAGCGGGGGTGGATGGTGTAGAGACCTTGGACAGACATGTTGCGGCGGGAGAGAAGGCGCGGGAAGAAACGAGAGGGGGGTGTGGGGTGGGGGGTGGGGGTTGAGAGCAGGTGGGCCTGCTCATTATCCTCCTCCTCATCGTTGTCATCATCATTATCATGATGCGTGTTGTTGTTGTCATGTGTGTGGATATTGTCATGCCCGTGCAACTGCCTCCCCCGTTGTTGTGTCTGCATGGCAGTTGACCTACCATCATGGTCAACCACATGGTCAACCATGGTCAACCTATGATCATGGTCAACCATGGTCAACTCTATGGCAGCTGCTCTTGTGCTTTGGTTGCTGTGCTGCTTGGGTTGTGCTGTGCTGTGTTTGTCATGTCGCACACCACCACCATTCATTTGCTGTCCTGCTGCATCATTGCTGTGGTAGCTGGTGCTGGTATATATACTGGTGGTATCGCTGTCACGTTGACCACTCGTCTTGCCAGTACCATCCTTCCCTTCTTCCTTCTCCTCCTCAAAAGTATCGTAAGTACCATTAGTATCATTCGTATTGAAAGCATCATTATTATCATGAGTATCGTCCGTATCATTGTTATGAATGCGAGTGTAGCCACCTTCACCACCATCACCACCACCAACACGATGTCTGTGGGTGAGTGTTTCTGGGAGCAACATGGTATTGGCTACTGCTGCTATGCCTGAGATACACCCAACCACGATACATGGCAACAAGTATGGCCTTTGTGGGGGGTATGTGGGGGAGCGAAGTGGTGGTGTGTGGGGTGGGGTGGATGGATGTCATCATGATGTACTGTTTGTAACGTTTGGGTTTGTGCATGCGAAACCAAACAGAAACAACACAACACAAAATACACACCACACACAACAACAACACACAAAATACACACACACAATACCGCTACCCTACCTGGATGCAAATGCACCACCATCCCCACACAGCACATGCCCTTCACTCAAGTGCTTGCATGGATCAGCCAAAACACCCCCGAAAAAGGGCCCTATGATCCCACCCAGACCCCATGCGAGGGAGAGGTACCCCATTGCTGTTGCTTGCCCATCAGCGCTGCATGACTCCCCAATGATGGTTTTGAGGGCGCTGTGTGTGTGTATGATGTACAGGTATGTATGGATGTGCAGGTGATATGATTCATATTGGATGCATGTGTGTGATGTAGGTGGTGTGTGATGGTGATGTGTGATGCAGGTGGTGTGTGGTGCACGAGGATGATGGATGGTGGGTGGTCAACACAAGACAGGTGGTCAACATAGGTGGTCAACACAGGTGGTCAACACAGGACAGCATGTCACACAACCTGGTCAACACACATACCCGATAACACCATTCACAAGACCACCAGCAAAGCGTGTGGCTGCTGCCATGCTAATGCTCCCACTTGCCCCAAACATCACGACCGATGCCATCATCGACACATTCCCTGCCACCACCACCGGTTTCCTCCCTATCACATCGCTGATTTTACCCCATGCAAAGGCTGTCAAAAACATGGCAAAGCTCATGCATGCATTGAGCAAGCCAGTCAGACGGGACACAGTTGCCGCAGTGGCATGGTGGTTTGTGCTGTCGGTGATGGAGTCTGCTGTGCTGTGCTGTGCCGCCTGCTCAAGAAATCGCTGCACCATGTAAACCGACACCGTAAGGGGGAGTGCATTTTGAATACCTTGGCTGAATTGCGTAATGCTGTTGGTGGTGGTTTTTTGGGGGGTGGGGTGCATGTGTGGCACCATGGGTTGATGATGGTTTCCTGTCAACAATAAGCCATTTCCCTAAGCTATGCACAACACATTGCCTACCTTATGCAGAATGCAGTGGAAATAGGCAGTTTATCGGGCAAGGAGGGTTCCATGTGCGCACGCAAAATGTGTTGCTCTGATGCCGTGACAGATGTTTGGCGCACAAAACGAAATAAAAGTTACACACTGCGTAGAACCTATATTCTAACGCTGCAATAGGAACACAAATGTGCCAACAAGATCATCCAACAAGATCATTGTGAGAGAATCACACAAATAGCAGTTGATGAGAATGTGCCCATTCAGTACTACCTCACACCAGCACTCGCCCCAACAAACGCAGCCACTTGCTGTGCAGTAAACTGTGGCTCCTCTAGATGCGGGCAATGCCCACTCGACTCTGCCCAGACCAATCGACCATCTGCCAACTGCCCAACCACCCCCTCTGCATCCTTGGGGTTCAAAATCTCATCATGCCGACCCCACACCACCAACGTCGGCTGCGTCACCTCCTTCAATTTCCCCACAATGCGGTACCCACCACTTGCAATAAATGCAATGTTCATGTCCACCCACCCCGGCAAGTGTGTGTGTAATCGCCCACACAGCAACGCATCATTCGTCGCATACTTCGCATCATCATAGTAGGCCATGGTGTTGGCATACTGCCTAAGCGGGACGGTTTGTAGCACCTTGACACCAAGCCATGCCAGGGGTCGGGGAAGGGTGGGCACGCCATCGGAGTTGACTTGTGGACAGATGAGGATGAGCTTGGACACTGCTTCGGGATGGGCGATTGCGAAATCAATGGCAATGGTTGCCCCCAAGGATGTGCCCATGAGCACCATTGGTTGGTTTATCTATGTGAGGGGGGTGTTGATTATAAATGTACATGGTGTGTCCGTTGTGGTTGATGTGATGAAACGTCACAGATGCACAACAATATCACCGAAAACGCTATGTCCTCCACTCCATAACCACCACACAACCATCACCACATACATGCTGTTTCCAAAACGCATACAGGTGGGCCCGTTTCTCATCGGGCCCCAGCGTCATGGTTGATGCGGCGTCGGGATCCTCAAATCCACATGAAGTAAAACCCCAACCAACCAGGTCGACACCCCATGCCCTGAAATCCTCTTGTAGCAAGGGCAAGAGGCGACGAAATTCCTTTGTGTTTTGGAATGAAAACATGGTGACAGACAACATTGTGGGATGACAAGGGGAAGGAATGGGGCGTATGTCAAGGTGGTGTGTGCATGATATCACACTGTGTGCATGAGGCCAACAACCCCCTACACAGCATACCAAGCTGCTGCTGTCAAACCCATGCAGTGCAACAAGAGGGGGCTTGGAGGGGTCGTTGCTTGTTGGCGGGATGAAGGCGGTGCGCACAGGCGCTCCTGGGAAGCTAGGACAGTCTACATCAATGCGTGTGTATTCGGACAGTGCAGTGCGTGCGGCAGGCTCTGTGATTTCTTGGGCATAGGTTGCTGGGATAAAGGGTGCAGGTGTAAACGCCTGGTGGTGGGGATGAGATGGTGTGTGCTTGGGTTTTTGATTGCAACACAATCGTTCGCGGTGTATTGCAGTGGTACCTGTGTACGAATAGTCGCCTGTCGTGCAGTGTTTGTTCTGCAACTGCATGGTGCTATCCGATTTGGTGTGCTTATTGTGCTAGGAGCTAGGCGCGATTGCTGATGCAACAGACGCATTGTGTTTTGTTTGTTGCTTGGGGGGTACAATGAATTTTGCTGTTGTGATTTTTGGTAGTGTGTTTGTGAAACAGAGTCTTGCTATCATATTGCCCCCAAGAAAAACCACACACATTTGTCATCCCCCGATAGTTTTTTTGTGAGCTCATTGTGCTGATTGTGCTGATTGTGTGACTGTCAGGTGCCAGCAAGAACATAGCACCTTGATCATCAACATCATCGTCATCCAAAACAACTCGAAATCCCCGTACAACCATCATGCTGTGGGTAGACAAGGTATTACGATATACTGGCTGCAACACAAAAGCACCACCCTCAACCTGTGTGTCACCATCATCACCATCACACAGCATCGACCGCGTGCCCTTGACAAGCTCGTCATCCACCAAGACCTGGGTGACAACATCAAAAAGCTGGTAGCCACAGGAGACATCCCACATTTGCTCTTTTACGGACCATCAGGCGCTGGAAAAAAGACACTCATCCACTGTGTGTTGCGGGAACTCTATGGCCCAGGTGTCGAAAAGGCATGTTGGGTGTTTGTAAACAGCACACAGTATACGCTGATACCATGCAAGCCCCCCTCTTCTTTTGCACACCCTTTCTGGAACACACACACACACTTTTATTTCCCTCTTGCACATTCTCTCCCCTTGCATACCATCCCCCCCACCCCACACCTCCACAACCCCCCCTCACCCCCCCCAGGTCAAGCTAGAATCAAAGCCATGGCAACTACAGCTACCCAGTCGCAAGCTTGAACTGGAACTGGTCACTGTGGGTAGTATGTATCATGTTGAGCTCAACCCCAGTGATGCAGGCAACTATGATCGGTATGTAGTACAAGAGATCATAAAGGAGATGGCACGCAACAGGCCCTTGGATCGGAAAATGGGGTTCAAGGTGTGCATGTGTGGTGTGGGTGTGTGTAGTCAGCATCTTGTATGTGTGTAGTCAACATCGAGTACATGCATTGCCCATGACATTGTGTATTTATACCCCATTGTCTTACCCCATCATCCACCACAAATCATCCACCACACATCATCATCCATCCACCGTACCCCATCATCCACCACACCCCATCCTCCACCGCAAACCATCATCCCCCGCACCCCATCATCCCCCGCACCCCATCATCCACCACACCCCATCATCCACCCCCATCATCCACCCCCATCTTCCACCACCACACCCCACACAGGTACTGGTTCTCAATGAGGTGGACCGCCTGAGCAAGGATGCCCAACACAGTCTACGCCGCACCATGGAGAAGTACTCGAGTGCCTGCCGGCTGGTGATGGCCTGCACCAATGCCAGTAAAGTCATAGACCCTGTGCGATCACGATGCTTGGCGATTCGTGTGGCTGCACCGACACAAGAGCAAGTGATGCATGTGTTGCAGGTGTGAGGGTAGGGGTGTGGGGGTGGGTGACACATAGAGTGTGCTCGCATGTGCACACACATACATACACATAAAAAACAACAATATAAGAGTAGCGCACCCTCTCATTATCTTTCTACCAACAACAACAACAACATCATCACATGCAACAACACAACCAGCCACCACAAGTTCACCACACACATACACACACATTAAAGCAACACCAACACACACAGACGGTTGCCAAAAAAGAATCAATCGACCTCCCCTCTGATTTCTGTGCCCAGCTTGCTGTTGACAGTCAACGCAACCTACGACGTGCCTTGCTCGCATTTGAGGTATCCAAGCTACAGCACTACCCCTTTCAGACTGGGCAGCAGGTGCAGCGCATGGATTGGGAGCTGTACATAGGGGAGATTGCGTCTGATATTTTGCAAGAACAGACACCCAAGCGGCTTGCCCAGGTGTGTTGGAATTTGTCATAGGGATGTATTTGTCATAGAAATGCATGGTGGTGGGTGGGCGGTGGTGTATGTGTTTGTGGGTGTGTATATTGCTCGAGTGGGTTATACATACACCACATCACCAATGTCCTCACCCCTACGCTGCAGATTCGCAGTAAGATGTATGAGCTGCTTGCCAACTGCATCCCACCCGAGCTCATCATCAAAACCCTGCTGATTGAGTTGATTCGAAAATTGGATGATGAACTGAAACACAAGGCCACTGACTTGGCAGCACAGTATGAGCACCGCCTTCAGGTATCAGGAATTTCATCTAGAGTGATTCTGGTTGGAGAATGTATCAGTCATTCCACCTCTGTGTCATTGCACCTCTGTCATTCCACTGCTGTGACATTACACTTCTGTATGCACATGTGCTGCTGACCCACACTTGATATGCATACACCTTGATACATATACACCCTTTTTTACACACACCCTGCACTTGGTAAACCCCACAGGAGGGCTCCAAGGCAATTTTTCACATAGAGGCCTTTGTTGCCAAATTCATGTCGGAATACAAAATGTGGACACTGGCCAATTTTGGTGCATGAAAAGGAGTTGGGTGGTGCATGAAAAGGAGTTGGGAAATAATGACAATTTGTGTTTATGACAAACGCATACATGAATGAATGAATGTGTGTGTGTGTGTGTGTGTGTGTGTGAATGTGCATGTGCATGCTGTGTAGACATGCGCTGTGCAGAACTTTTGTTTCTCTGTAAGGCATCATCCCACATCACAGTTGTAGTGCAAGGCATCATCCCACATCACAGTTGTAGAATAACATAGCAGTTGACCATGATACAGACTGCACTTGAGGTGTTCACTTGTGTGCCTGCACTTGAGGTGTTCACTCGGCACCATCAAACCCCCACCCAATCATCTGCAGCCACAATGCTATCTTCAGTTTGCTGTGCCTGTCGAGCAGCATCCTCCTTTGTCCTACCACTACGCGACCTGTTAAGATGCATTGCAGTATGTGCCACCGTAGCATGTATGTGTTGATGACGTGCTGGTCAAACAATATGGTGCTCAACAATACAAACACCTCAACAATGCAAGCACCTCAGCTATACAAGCACCTCAGCTATACAAGCACCTCAACAATACAAGCACCTCAACTAGGGAGCACCCCACGCACCACAACTGTGCTCGCATGTTTTCAGTCAACGTGCGCATGTCTGTGTCTGGTGCCATGTGTGCTGCAGCCTCTATCAACACATCCACCATGACCCGGATGACATCATCGTCCTGCTCCTGGTTCCACGCAGGGACAAGCAACATGTTGGTTTCCTGACCTGCACATGCCTGAGGGAGGGATAGGGGTAGAAGGGTTCATGGGTATATGAATAGGGATATGGATGGGTATATGAGACACACACACACGCACGCACGCACCTTGAATGCATCATCATCAATCAACACAACTCTATGTAATTTGCTGAAATACGGATGCAAAGGTTTGACAGTGTCCCATGATTTCCCCCCCGCATGCACATGATGGGGGGGTACCTGCATGGTGTGATCTCTATACAAAATCAAATTTGGGTGGGCAAAAAGTGTTGTGCCTGGGCCTGCTGCACGTTCCAGCATAGCAACTGCAGTCTGCACAGTGCGATAGGTGCTGCTGGTAAATACGCCCAGTCTATAGTGCTCCTGTGTTTGAGTGCGAGGCACACCCTTGTCCACATCATCATACACACACACCCTACGTCACTCGCATCATCATACACACACACCCTACGTCACTCGCATCATCCTACACACACACCCTACGTCACTCGCATCATCATACACACACCCCAGGCACACCCTTGCTCATATTATTATCATCATCATCTTCATCATCATCATACCAAGAGCAGCCGCAGGTGGTGCACACCTGGTCGTGGTTTGTTTATTCCACTACTCCGCCTCTTGGCAGTGTGAGAGGTGATAGTGCCATTGAGATCAAACAGCAGGATGGGTCGCAGATCTGCATCATCCACATCACGAAAGTCAATTGGTATGTTGGTACCATAGGCATGTGGGCCTGAGCGTTGATACCCATTCCACTGGTAGGGCACCACATTGTTCGTTGGAGGTGCTGGTGGTGGTGGAGGTGCTGCTGGTGTTGACAAAGGGGGGGCATGCGTTTGCGCATGTGCTGGCATGGGCGCTGGTGGAATTGTTTCTGTATCAGTTGCTGCTGTACCATGGATGTCTCCATGGTTGTCTTGGTGCGTGGAAAACCCATGGTGGGCAGATGGTTGAAGCCAGGGTGTGCCGGTTGTCTCAAAGTGGTGCTGTGCCTCGTGCAGGTAGCTGGTATGCACAGTGCCCGACTTTTGCTTCAGGTGCTTGTGCAGGGTTGCATAGGGGTGTGTTTGCCCTATTGAGTGGGTGGTTGAGGCAGTGTAATGGAGGCGGTGTGATTGGGATGCAGATGGGAACACACACAGTCTCACCTTGAGCGTCTGTTTTCCCAATTCTATCGTCGGACATAGTAGCAGTATCGTTGTTGTTCAGTAGCAATATCAAGGTTGAATAATTAGCAATGCGAGGTGTTCTATGCAAACGATGCAGCATTGATTTGGTCACTTCATACTTACAATCAGCACATCAAAGTTTATATGTAGTAAACAACAACAAATGATGTTCTAAACAAAGAATTTCATTGACAAAAATTGAAACAAAAACATTGATGACGAGTGGGGGGTGCTCCATTAAAAGTGTATATAACCACGGCGGCGTATGCAACAACGCAGTGGCTACGTGTTGTTTTCATGACCAGCCACCGTTGCAACCCGCCACAACCCACACCCAACTGGCCCCACCGCCTCCACACCCGTGCTTCCCTCTTCTGCCACCTGTTGCAAGAGCACACTTGATAACAGCTCTTCCAGCCCCCTGGATGACTCCCCTTCCGACACTGTGCGATGCGGGAGCCCCTCCCAACGCAACGCCGGCACCCCCTCCACCACCAGTCCCATGGGTAGCGACACAGAACGTTGCCTGAGCACTTGTTGAGCCGTGATGGACGCTTGCGGGGCTGCAAACATTTCAGACATCACCCCGGGGAGACGGTCCATTTCCGGTGCGGAATTGCTCTCCCTATGGGCAACCGCTGCCAGTCGCATGAGCGCAATGCTCGCCTCTGAATGCTGCACACTAGCCATGCTCGTCTCACCATGGCTCCCAGCACCGCACGTACCCCCTTGAGTAGAAAATGAACCCTGTTCACCTCCTGGTTGCTCAGGCACCACCCGGAGCCGGGCGACGGCTTTGGCCACCAGGTCCCCCGCAGGGCCCACCTCACCGGGTCCCCCCGCAAACACACTGGTCTCTGTGCAGTTGGACGTTTTGGTGTGTGGATGCATGTGTGGGGCCTTGAGGGAGGCGGTGGTGGAGGGGTCACTGTCCAGGGAGCGTGATTGAGGGACGTTGGCAGCATGTGCTCCTTGGCTGTGTGTGTACAAGGGGGGGGGTTGCAATGTTGGGGGTGTGGGGGGGGAACACGTGCAGGGAAACCAAAGCAGCATTGAAAGCTGTTTTGGGGTTGCCGACATGTGCGTAAAACAACAAGCAACATATGCATATATGCAGACACACACACACACCAATACACACACACCAATACACACACACCAATGCACACACACCAATACACTCACACCTTGCAGAGTATGTAGTCCACAGTGCAGGTCGGGTAGGCATGGCAGAGGTTGACCTTGCATTCCAAAGTGGGCGTAATGGTGCTGGTGCATTGACTGCCAACTCTGCCTGCAACTGTATTGTGTGTAGGGGGTGGGGGTGGGGGGTGGGGGTAGGGGGGTGGAGGGGGTGGGGGGGGGGTATGATGTTGTGTGTGTACTTGGGCATTACAAACACACACACATACCCCACCATACAAACACATACCCCACCATACAAACGCAAACACCACTATGCAAATACACACGCACACCTACCCACACCTCTGAGTCACTGGGATGAAGGGACTCTAGCAATCTCTGTGCCAACTCCTCCTCAGCTTGATTCGCCTTGCGCAACCACATGCTGGCACCAGTAGGTAAAGATGCTTGCCTTGCCCCATCCACCACCACCCGTGGGAGTGGAGGATGTGCACCACTGCCACCACCAGGTTGTGGTTGTGGTTGTTGTTGTTGTGAAAAGGGGGAGGTGGGGTCAATGGCAGGGGGGAGGTTGTTTTGTACAAGGGAAGCACCACCATGTGTCGTAGATACAGAAGAATTTTCTTCAACAACTCTCTCATGATCACCACCATTATCATGGTCACGGTCATCATCATCACCATCATCATCACGATCATCATCACGATCCATCATCCCCTCCTCGTCAATACTTGTTCGTTGTACAACCGACCCACCATCCTCCCCAACCACCCCACCCACACCAGAAGCCAACCCAATTTCCTGTGCAGCATGCGCCATACTGCGCACCGCCACAGCAGGGGGTGCCCTGCTTCCCGAACGATACAGGGCCCCTCCGGGGGTCACCACCGTGTTGACCGGGGAAAGCGCATGGTTGACTGTGCTCGTGCTGCTGCCTGCACGATACATGGTCCCTGCGCGCAGCGAGGGACCCGGGGAGGGCCCCCCTCCCCCCGCTGCATGGCTGCTCCCACTGCGATACAACCCCCCCATGGCTGGTGCCAGTGGGGCCCCCACAACCCCACCCCCCTGTGCATGTCCCTTATCCTCCAGGGCCGCATGCTTACCACCGCTACTCCCTGTCATCCCCCCACCACTCATCATGCTCCCACTGCCGCTGCCGCTGCCGACCCCGCCGTTGTGCTCGGCCTGTCGGGTGCTGCTGCTGCCCAGTCGATAGAGGGCCCCTGTTGCTGGGGCCAGGTCAGCTTCTGCGGCAAGTTCATCATTGGCTTGGGCGCGTCGGCGGAGGAGCTTGTGACAGGGGCAGGTGGGGAGGTCACAGTCATGGTGAGACTCCACTTGCTCAACCAACCTGTGGTTGGGTGTGGGTGGATGGGTGTTTGGTTGTGGTTGTGTGTGTGTGATTGTGATCATGTTTGGTGTATAGACACCAAAACATACCAAAAAAAACACCCCTCCTGTACCCACACATACCCACATCCTCAAACACATCCCTCCTCCCCCTCAAACACTCACAAAACAACAACAACAACAACGTACCATTTATGACTGCCTGCATGTTCCCACTCTAGTGCAGCATCGTGACTCTCAAAACAACACACCTCATGCAAATCCCCCAACTCATGACACCCAGGCATCCACCCACCAAACATAAACACACGATCGCCCAGCACAGTCAGTGACGCACTCAACCGGCCCTGGGGACGGGGCCCCACCACATTGGGGGCCCCCCACTGTGCCGTCTCCAAATCCAACCAACAGAGGTCGTTTGACATTTCCAATCCACCTCCAAAAAACACAAGCTTGCTGCCCACTAACGCTGCAGCATGACAGCGCCCTACAGAGCTGCTATAGGGACAGTCACGGTACCCCTTGGGGCGCTGCCATTGGTTGGTTGTGAGGTTGAGGCAATGCACGTCGTCGTGGTCGCCACCACTGCGCAGGAGGTCGTAGCCCCAGCCACCACCAACGATCCAGAGGTGGTGGTTGTATACGGCGGCAGAGGCACCAAAACGAGGTGCTGGTGGGTCACCTATGTTGTTTTGGAGAGGGGTGGGGAAGCATATACTTTGAGAGACAATGCAGTGGGTGTTTGTGTCGAACAATGTCAAACAACAAGGTACAAACATGGTAAGGTTAACACATGACCATACCCCACCTGTTGTTTCGACCACACGCCATGTCCATGTTGCAACATCCAACACCGCCACGTCATTGCGACTCTGCCTGCGTGATATCCCACCAAATATATACACCTGCATGCCATCCTCTGATGCAGCAGCAGCATGGTAGCCACGATCAGCGACTGCTGCAAGACCCTGTGTTGTAATGGGCACCCACACCAGGGGCTCGGTCGCATCTGATGGGATGCCAGCAGGGAGATCGGGTGCGCCTGGTAGCTGTTCAGCATGACGGGGTTGTGTGAGGACAGTGACTGTGTTGGTTTCACCAAAATAGCCAGAATCTGTCATGCCACCAAACACAAGGGCGTAGATGCCATTAGGGCCACATGTCACCATGGTGTGACCATAGCTGTTGTGGAGGGGGGGAAATACATGTGTTGTAAAGGTGCATGTATGATGATGATGGTGGTACAGGTACATGATAATGTTTGTAGGTTGTATACATCACCACGTGTGTGTTCATCTTTCCCCCCCGTGGCATACCATGGGCTCGGTGCACGTCCGACTGTTTGCAAAGGCTGCCACCGTGGGCTGCGACCAGGTAAACCAGGTACAAGCATATGCACATCATCATGAATCACATATTGTTTGTCTGGTGTTTGACTAAAGCCGCCAAAGCACAAGCCAACCTGCTGTGGGCCCCAGGCCACCAGGGTGTGCCCCTCACGTGGTGTGCATTTAGTAGTACCAGGGCGCCCTCGCTGACGTACCCATCGGGCATGCTGTGTGATGGTGTGGAGGGTGTATATGTAGGTCATGTGGGTGTTCAACATTGGGTTGTTGCCAACCCACCTTGAACGTGGCCAACGAAAAGCGTGCGCGGTATATGGCCGCCCATCCTTTGTGACACACGAGTAGATTGGTGCTGCGGTCGTCATGTGGATAGTCACGCTGCACCAGATAACGCCAGAGGCCCTCCTTTTTTAGAATCTTGCTCCAGTGCTTGTTGACGCACCCGACGGAAGCCATCTGTGGGTGTTGTGTGTGGGTTTCTCTACGGTTTGTGCGAGCAGCTGTATTGAGTGTGAACAAGCACACGATATGAGGGGCCAAGCGAGGACAAATGACGGGTTGGTGAGCAACAGTCATTTGCCCGGACACAGGTCGATGCTCGCAGCCACCAGGTGTGAAACATAACTGACCCCTGCACATACGTCTTGCACATGAAGGAACTTGAGTATCCGACAGCAAGCGTCGTCTCCTAAAGCAGTAAACTGGTCCAGGGGCGGGTTGACGATTTGGCGAGTGGGTTCTTTGCTGTTTGCGCTGCCCTTCAAGTCGTCCATGCTGGAGGAAGAGTGATGACTGTGAAAAGGAACAACGGTTGGAAAAAGTTTTGCAACTATACAATATGCAAGTGGCTTGTCATCATATGTTACTTGCCCACCTCGTCAACATGAAGCAGCACAAAAAAATACTAAGTGGTAGGTAATATCATCATGGTGGCAGCAACATGGCCGGCAGTGCCAATACAAAATTTGCCGGGTTCCCAACTATAGCTTCTACCCTGAGCGGGTTCATACAGAGTCGGTCAGTCATAGCAAAGACACGCATTGCCATTGTCAAAACACACATGCACACACACAAAACACGCCCCGATATCAGGGTGCCCGTAACAACTCGCGCTCCACTATCTGGCACACACCCTTTGTGCGCTGGAATATGCGCAACGAAACACACACACACACACACACACACACACGATGCATGGTCGTAAAATAGTCAATGAGAAAAACACTTTTTTTATTGTGATTTTCAGGATCATAAAAGGATCAACCCCCACCTTCTCACGCTGCAATCTCACAGCAGCACACACGAAATATAAGAATTCCCCTATGCTACGACATTGCGAACCATCGGCCCGCCCGCACTCAATGTTCTCGACAACAGTGACAGGTGTGCATCCTTGGGCACGACTCGCTCCCCCCCTTTGCCACCACCTTTCCCCACAACAGCACCCTTGGCAGCACCCTTGCCACCCCAGCTAATACCCTCATGCATGCGCATGCACGGTGCGTATGCCCCCTGCAGCACATCGGCATTGTCAAAACGGTCTCCTGTGCTCACACGCAGGGGTACAAACTCCAGGGATGATGTCGGGGAGGTGGGCTGACTGAGATCGTAATCCTTGCGTCGCGCTGGGAGCCATTTTGAGAGCACCGACTTGGCTTGACGCCATGGTGGGCATGTCAAACCCTGCTTGACAAATGCCTGGGTCATCTGCTGCGTGATCAGCTGCACGAGCGGCTGCAGCTTGGCAGCGGTGCCCACAAACTCTTCAGGAATGACGTTGAGCAACGCCGAATACGTTGGCGTGGGGTGGGGGATGCGAAAATGCTGTGGTGGTGATTGTGTGTGTGTGTGTGTCTACAGGTGCTAGAGAACCTGACCCACCATACCTCGCGAAAGTTGGTGTCGACAAGGTACTCGCCGTGCACATCGTCGTACACCACCAAAAAGTTGTGGCTGAGGTTGTTGAAGCATGCTGTGCCGCTGCCACCCCCCAGGGCTGTACGTATGGAGACGCGATAGCCCACATTGGCGAGCTTGCTTGCCAGCGTGACAGCATCACACATGCCTTCTTCTCGTGTCAACAATGCTTTGTAGTATCGGACATCTCGCATCAACTGGTATAGGCGTGGGTATAGTGTGTGCTGGGCGTATGCAAGAGCCCCGCAAAGTACAGTCAGATATTCATCATAATTATCTCATCGCACCCTCAACTTCACCAACAACACCCAACACCACAGACATGCTGGTACACCCCTGAACAACCCAACAATGCGGGGCGCCGGCAAAACCAGACATCCGCGACAAGGTGACTGTGATTCGTTCAGCGCACGCGCCTTTGATTCTGCAATAGAACTAGACCCACACAGCTGTCTCACTCGGTCCAGAATCATCGACAAATGCACTGTCTCGTGTTTGATGTCTACAGCAGCCTCGCATCCCAACTGTGAAAGCATATGCGGGCTCATGGGCTCGCATCGACAAAGAAAGGCGCGTTATTGTCAATGCAACGACGCGTGTGGCATACCTCCAGCTCAAACACCATGCTGCTCGCTGGCGTTGCGCTTGCAGTTTCCAGGGACTCGCCCATTTCTGATGAACGTACTGAATGTGTACAGGGGGGGCAACGCTGCTGGACGTGGCTTGATTCACACGTTAATCTCCGCTCTCTAAAACAGAAAACATTCAAACAATGCGCGGTAATTTGATTCGAGTGTATTTTACTGTGCGCATCTTGGGTGCCTGGAGCACACACCCACCTACCATGCACTTTTCACAAAGCTTGTCACAAGCCCAGTGATGTTAGCTGAGCCCGCCCCGCTGCCACGTCCACAGCCTCCACCCCAGCACCACCGTCTTCAGGCTCTGGTGGCGCCCCGGTCAGCTCATACGCTGCATACGCCATGATATTGCTGTGCAACCGCCACCCATACGACCCCTGTGCATACACAAAACACCGCCGATACCCTGCATCTGCAGCCAACACCGCTGCCCAGCTGCTGCGCGTGCTTGTGCGGCCCTGTAGCACCAACACTGCATCACGGCTGGGCTTGGCAAACCCATAGTGACGTGCAAACTCAGATGCCGGCAACTCCAACGCACTTGCAAAGTGCTCCACTGTGAGAGTGAGAGGAGTGTGAAGAATGTGATAGTGAATAACTACAATGTCCTACAACACAAACCTGGCAAATGCACGGCCCCCGGGATACTGCCATACAGCGCCCGCTCATCGTGCCGCCGAACATCCACGAGCAGCGGCCCCGTCGATGTCCCGTGCTCTACCCCACCCACCTTGGGTGGCGAGGGGAGCCCCTTTGGCACAAACCGCACCGTTGCATTTGCATGATGTGCTGGTATCAAGAAATCATCACCACTTGTGCTGGATACAAGTGTGTCACGGGGTGACTTGATGATGGGGGATTGTGTGGCATCACCACCGGCAAACCCAAACAGCACTGCAACTGCATCACGGCTGATGTAGCGCAACTGTGGTGCTGTGCTGCGTGGCATCATTCCGGGTTGTGTGCCGTTGTTGTTGCTATTCCATGCAGCAAGGCCACCTGCAATCAGCGCCGTGGTGTGATACCCCTGTGTGGTGTGGGTATATGACATGGGGGTACAACACCAACCATGATGCCTCACCCACAACTACCTTGCGTGCAGCGAGTGCTGCAGCAGTACTGCCTGTATCTCCTGCATCGTCTGTGAGCAGCAGCAACAGCGTGTTGGGATGGGGCCGCCCCCCAACCGCGCCCCCACGTGTTGGTGGTCGTTCTGCAGCATCCTCATCATCCCCATCCCTCATCAGGAGCTTGGCGAGAGCAATGCGTTCCCGCCACCCACTGTCTGATGCAAGTGCAGCGCCAAGGTGTTGGGCCTCGATGGGCACGCTGTTGTTGGCCAGTTCAGGCGGCAGTGGTTGCTGCTTCCATTGCTCGGGGGTACGAATGTCAATTGGTATATAAGCAATGGGTTGCGTTTCCACCTGGGTATTGAGATGTACACGTGGTGAGACGCGTGAGGCGAGGCATGTAACCATCAATCGTACTGTGCGTACCAGCATGCGCACAGCTGCTGGGCTAAGTATCGCAAAATACTTTCCTACATTATGCTGGTCATCTTCTGCTGAAATGCCATCACGTTTGGCCTTGCCACTGGCTCGTGAGCGCACCCATCGCACTGTCCATGCCAACACAGTCAACACTATGGCAGAAGTGAAACTACCTCCCACATTGGTGATCCCCATATGGAGTTGAGGGGGAGTTGAGGGATTTGAGGGATTGACGTTAGTGGCAAATAGTTTTCAGTAGCAATGTTGTTACCAGTTGCAAATATCGAGCCACATCACAAGCAAGGATGTAGCAACGAGCAATACAAGGACAATAGCTATGCAATGCAGAATGCCATAAACAACAACAGGTCGCCATCAACCCCATCATCATCAACAACACCATGATCAAAACGAAAAAGCTTTTGATCCCCTATGCGTTTATTCTCATTGGCGTGCTGCTGTTTGTGCATGGATTCCTGTTGAGCAAGGTTGAACTCGATACCCGCAGCACGTGTGGGGACATCTCCCCACCCCCCGCCGCAACCAACTCGTGTTGGACACCACCCCACATTGCTCGTGTTGTATGGATCATCATCGATGCACTGCGCTATGACTTTGCTGCCGCACCTGATGGCACATCAGAGCCATACCTTGGACGGCTCTCTGTCTACCGTGATGTGCTCCAACATGCGGTATGGTGGTGGTGATGTTGACCAAATGGTGCATCGTCACGCTGCATGACATGGGCAACCCCATGACCAGGGTCCTACAGCAGCAGCGGTGTTTCGTTTCCGTGCAGATCCACCCACTGCCACAATGCAACGCATCAAGGGACTGGTCACGGTATGATGGTAGTGGTCAATCTGTACACCACATGTGTACACCTCTTCGGACATCACCAACATACAGGGTGGGTTGCCCACGTTTTTTGATGTATCGCAGAGTTTTGCGAGTGCTGTGTTACAGCAGGACAGCATCATCACACAAGCAGCCACTGTGGGACGTGGGGTTGTGGTGATGGGTGATGACACATGGATGCAGTTGTTCCCTCCAGAAGCAGGGACGTTCAAATCTGCCTACCCCTTTCCCTCATTGGTGGTGCATGATTTGCATACAGTGGATGATGGGGTGTGGAAGGTATATTGTGTTGCAAGGTCATGTATGGGGTTATGTATGGGGTTGTGTATGGGGTCGCATGGGCCGGTCTGTATACCCACACGCTTCACAAACCTCCCAACATGTATACTAAAACGCACAGCATTTGCTCCCCTCCCTGGCTGCTCCACAAGACTGGCAGCTGCTCATTGCCCATTACTTGGGTGTTGACCATGTTGGTCATACATACGAGGTCAACAGCCCTGTCATGCTTGACAAATTAGACCAAATGAATGCACACGTGCAAGAGGTAGCGGTGATAGGTTGTACGGGGTACTGGATGTGCTGTACAAGAATGCACTCTTGTAAAACACAATGCAACCCCACAAACCATCAAGGTTGTCCAGTACCTGGTCAGTCAGGGCCACCCGGGTGGCGCCCATCACAACACGCTGCTCCTGGTGTGTGGAGATCATGGTCAAACGTTGACCGGTGACCATGGCGGTGCCACCTCTGAAGAAACAGACACGCCACTCCTCGCGGTCAACATCGGTCAATATGCCATGGTCAATGCTACGTATAAACCTCCTTTGCAGCAGCAGCACTCTTCTTTTCCATCCCACACCATGCCCCAAATTGACCTCGCGCCCACCTTGTCATTGCTCCTTGGCTTGCCTGTGCCCTTTAGCAGCATCGGCAAGGTCGATGCTGCATTGTGGAGGCTGGCAACGGGTTGTGTGGAAGGCAAGACGCTCCCTGTGGAGCGACGACAGGCATGCCGGGCAGCGTATCGTGCAGCCCTGCACGTGAATGCGTGGCAGGTGCATCGATATGTGCAGGCATATGCAGCGGCAGCAAAGTTGCCCAGGGGGGCATTGGAGAGGCTGGCAACGTTGTATGCTGCAGCTGTGGACAAAGGAGCACAGGGAGACGCACGGTATGATGGGGTGGGGTGGAGATTATCTGCGCTCACACAATCAATATACATTGCAATCATATTCTTGTTGACTGGGTACGCACAGGTACGAGGCATTTCTCACAGCTGTTGCGGATTTTGCACGCGTTCAATGGACACAATTTCACATACCAAGCATAATACTTGGGCTGTTTTTGGTATTAATTGGTGTGCTCTGGCAGGTAGGCCAAGGGATTTTTTTTATGTGGGTGTGTGAGTGCTTACATCAAAGTTGATCATTACATACACACACACACAGGCACAACAAGTACTGCTGAGCAACAGTACGACCACCACATTGTTGACCAACATGTTGACCACCAACATGTTGACCACCAACTTGTTGACCACCAATATGTTGACCACCAACTTGTTGACCACCAACATGTTGACCACCAACAATCACGACACAAAGGATTCTGTGTCACCTGCAAGCTTCATAGTCTCCACACTGCAGTTTTGCCTCCTCCTCTTGCATGGTGCATCATTATTTTCCAACAGTTTTATCCTTGAAGAGGGGCGCGTGCTGGTGTTTTTGAGTACAACAAGCTTGCTCTTGACGGTCTTTGCACTGCCAGAGGATGCTATGCAGGAGGAGCAGGAGCGACAGCAAGAGGCGGTAGTGAAAGGCACATGGGGCAAACAGGTATGTGTTTGTAGAAACCATATCCAGCAGAAAACACACCTCCATCAAAACATATAATCAGGGTGGCATACATTGGCCACGCTGGCTCTTCCTTGCCCTCATGTGTAGTGTATGTATGCAGCAAGGCCTTCCCATACGTACTGGTGATGATGCTGTTCCTGGATTTGGTGCTGCTGTGTACCGACCAGACCTGACGCCATCAGAAACACCATCAGCAAACACACACCGTGATCAGCAAAACCTTGTAATCCTGTTGCTCACAGCATGGCCAGGATGGTGTATGATTGCGCTTGCTGTGCTCTTGTTTGTGTGGGGCAGGGATCTGCATCAAGCTACAGCACATGACAATGTACCGGCAGGCACAAGGACACCCGCAGCAAAAAAAGCACCAGCCAAAAAAACAGACAATGTGCAAGCAGCGGTGTATGCAATAGGGTGGACGTTGCAGGGGATTGTGTGGGGTTGCGTGGTGCTGGATAGCATGCCAGAGGTAGCATCAGCTGGGAGTGTGGCGATGGGGTGGGTTTTGGGTGGGCAGCTGGGGCAGGTGCTACACAGTCCTGCACGGGTACGTGTATGCATGTAGTACACCTGTGCTAATCTGATACCACATGAAACAAAACACACAGGTTGTGCTGTTGGCATCCTTGCCGGCGTTGTGTGGCGCCCTTGTGCTGGCCAACCTCCACACCATTCAAGCACGTAGCATACACCCAAGATATAAACCCCCTATGTCACAACATGCCCACCAGATAACTACCGCATGCTGGCATCTCCTGTCACTTTTGACGGCATGCTATGCTGTGACACTCCCCATTAGCACTCGAGGCACACTGCTTCCTGCAGCGGTGCAATTGCTTTGTGCGGTGCACCTAGGCACACCGTCGTGGCATCTGTGTTGGTTGCAGGGGTTGATGTTTTATGCGACAGGGCACTATTGTGAATTTGCAGGGCTCCAATACACTGCAGGTAGGGTTGTTTGTGTGTCTGGTGCATTGTGTACAATTGGTTTGTGCATTTGCAAAACAGTACACCCTGCGGCATCATAGGGTTTGTGGGCTTTCCGCAAGGTTTCAACTTTGTGCGCTGCGGGCTTTTGCTGGCGATCAACACCCTGGCCCCCTTTGCTGCTGCACCCCTGCTGGGATTTCTATTGCCACAGTGTGCGCCATCAGCGACACCGCGGTTGAGGACGCTAATGCTGCATCGGTGCTGGACGGCTGTGTGCTCTTGTATATGTGCAGCGATGCACCGGAGACACCTCATGGTGTGGGGGATATTTGCGCCCAAACTGCTTTTTGAGCTGTGCTGGCTTTGGGTGCATGCCGCGGTCGCACTTCCTCTGTTGTTGAAATTGCAGGTGCCCTGCAGGTGAGGGGGTAAGTCTGGCGGTTGATCTGGACATGTTGGGAAGACGTGTTTTTCGTATTTATGTCTGCGCTTGTATGCGTTATTTGGTTAAATAACGAAATAACGCTCGCCCTCGAAGCACACTTTGGTATCACCATCTTTGCGCAAGATGTCGAATGTCGCGTACTACAACAGCTTGCCAATTGTAACACTAGCCAACTCCAATGGCATGCTGGTCAATATCACCTTGATTGGCGCAATCATTCAAGCCCTCGTTGCCCCTGATCGATGTGGCAATCTCACCGATGTCGTCTTGGGTTTCGATGACGCCGCACCATACCTCAACGGCTCATCCCCGTCGTTTGGAGCAGTTGTCGGGCGCTATGCCAACCGCATTGCCAACCATTCCTTTGTACTGGACAATGTCACATATGTACTGGACATGAACGATAACAACAACACCCTGCATGGAGGGGCCTACAACTATGGCCGGCAGCTGTGGCAACCCACGCCCGGGGTGCCCATCACCAACAACAGTGTCTCCCTCTCTTTGCTCAGCCCAGATGGTGACAACGTATGTGGGTATATCTTTTTTACACGAATGAGTATATGATATCACACGCACACAACAACTACATACCACACACACAGGGTTTCCCCGGAGCTGTTTCCGCCACAGTCAAGTACACATTGAACAACAACAATACCCTGTCGGCACAGTTCACAGCCACCACAACCAAGCCCACTGTTGTGAGCCTCGCGCAACATACATGTAGGGTGTGGAGGGGGGTGATTGCACCGTCAGTTTTCTGCGTAATTCATCCTTACTTCACATGACCTACTTGATGTCCGCCACAGATTGGAACCTGCGTGGGCAGGGCAATGGTGACATATTGAACCACAACCTGACAGTCAACGGGTAGGTGGGGGGAGATGCGTGTCTTGCATGCTCCGACGTACAACTCTGCCATGTACACCCATGTGCACACCACAGGGACTACATCACACCTGTAAACGTGCAAGGCATCCCCGATGGTACATTCCTGGCAGTCAACAACACCCCCTGGGACTTTCGCAATAGCACTCGCGTCGGTGACCGCATTGACCAGGTGACACTCCCAGGTCCAGGTGGCTATGACAACAATTACGTGCTGTTTGGAAACACTGGGCCTGAAGCAGCAGCCAAGACAGTGCTCGGCCATGTCTCTGACGAGTATGTGTTTGTGTTACTGTGGAGGGTGTTGGTAAAGCATGGTTGAGCTCCTGAAGCATTCACTTCCTACACACATATAAACAGGCTGCAATTTGCTGCGCGATTGACGGACCCGTCTTTTTCTGGGCGTGTGCTTGATATATGGACCAACACACCGGGGCTGCAAGTATATGCTGGCAATAATCTGGACGGATCTGTGTACGGCAAGGGCGGCGTGCCATACCCCAAACGCGGAGGCATTGCCCTTGAAAACCAGCTGTTCCCTGATGCACCCAACCAGCCTGGGTTCCCATCTGCTGTGTTGCGTCCTGGTGAGGTCTACTCACAAGAGGTGCAGTACAGGTTGAGCACTGATGGGCCATGTCAAGTTGCTGGGTGATGACCTGCATGCCTCCATGTGGTGGACGATGACCTGTCTATATTGTGGGAAGTGGCTGGGTGACGACCGATGACCATAGAACCCTTTTGTTTTTTCAACTCAACTATTGCTGCAAATGTTCTAAATTGTGTACATGCCTATTTTTACACCTGTAAGGTAATCAAACTGTACAACCACAACAGAGCTGGCGACAAGCAATTCCAACACGATCTCCAACCTCAACGATGAGTGCGTCACAAGCAGAGTCAGTCACACCCACATCTGCAGTGTTGACATCTGCTTCCAAGCACATAGCCATTGTGTGTGCCCAGGAAAACCTTGACTTTATGACATGCAAAGATAACGACCCCAACCCTGCAGCCTGCTTGGAACAGGGCAAAAAAGTCACCAATTGTGTAGCAAATCTGTACGTGTGCGATCAGTATTTATGTTTGGAACGGGTACACATGAAGGGTATTGTTTCATGACTATTGCATCTCATCTACAGACTTGCAGATATTAACAGCCGATGCAAGGCAGAGTTTAAAGACTATTATGAGTGCATGGACTACTATAGGTATGTTTGGTAGTATATGTGCATCGTGCTGTGTGGGGGCCACCCCTCTGTGGAGTCATCACTGTGGTTCCTCGATGCGCCACACAGTTGCCGCTTTAAAAAGTGCCGCAAGGAGCAAAAGTCATTTGAGGACTCGTGCCAAATCAAGCTATGATGAATGCAGTGTGGAAAGAGGCAGCATATTGCCTCTTTTCCCGATATGTCACCATCTGATCATCCTCCATATTGTGCCAGACATGTGCTATCTGTATGTTGTTTCCTCGCATGAGCTCTGTGGTAAAATCCCTCAACACTGTTGTTGCGGTACACATCTCCTATACTCCTATGTTACAAGCGCAACTCAAACAGCTCTAAATGCTCAGCACGCACACCAGCTGGAAGTGCAGTATCTGGCAACTTGGTCACCTGGGAAAAGTGTTTAGCAGCTTCCTGTACCAGTGCTTGTCTGACAAGAGACGACCGCAACTCCTGACAGATGAGCACCTTGTGTTGTGTGTTCCATGGGAGTGGAGGATGTACAAAAGTGAAAAAACGATGATGATGCACTGTATTGTGTCGCTGTGAAATGGCCATTACGACGCCACACCCTAACCCCCCTTACATGCATTCCCATACCATACCCGTACCCATACCCGTGTATGTGGGCGACACAATGCTGCACATGTCGCTACAAATGCTGCTGTGCTGGGGCTCACACCATCCTGGTCAACATAGCACACATCTGACGCAACAATCAACTGCAAATCCGCAGCAGCCAGCGCAGGCAGCTCTGCATTTGCCTTGTCACTGCCCCACTCGAGTTCCCATACAATTGCAGCAGCACCCCGACTGCCAGCCATGCTGTATGGTTGTAGGTGCATGACGTGTCACTTTTGTTTCGTGGCATGCATTGTATATATTGGTATGCATTGTACATTGAAATACATGGCGCACACAAGAGGGTTGTACACACACACAAGAGGGCTGTACACACACACAACATACACAACAACTCTACACTGACCTAGCATCTGGATCAAAGCCGTTGAGCTCTGCGTTGCGCCGTGCCAGGGGTAGCACTGTTCTTTTGTCAGTGATAAACACCTTTGCCCCTCGTGCTGCCAGTGTGAGCCCCACGAGCCCCACGCCTGCACCAAGCTCCATACACCTGAGGGTATACAAGGGAGGGTGGGGTCATCAGGGTGGGAACAACAGGGCAACACTCGCGGAGAACTGCAGCACCACCAAGTATACCGGAGTCCGACAAAACGATGGGGTGGCTGCTGTGCTATGTACATTGCAAGCGCCAAGGCTCCATCCCACAGTACTGCACCAACACCAATGCGCTTTGCGGAGATGCTGCGGGGCTGTGGTGTGGTTGGGGAGGGGTGGTCAAAGGCAGACGTCCTGTAGACATCCAATTACCCACCTCTTGCTCTAGTTGAATCTTCAACACATCGTCTGATGTTGTAAGATGCACGACTATGTGCTCAGCAGCATGCACTGTCCATCTATCCGGCTCTTCGAGAAGTTTGGTGACTCGCTCACCGTCCTCCCATCTGTGCGATTGGTTTGCGTGTCGTCTATTGTGTTTTGGCAAGCACGTACAATCTCAACGTACCCCGTCACCTCCAACCTAATCATGAGCGATCAAGCACTTGTAATGAGACTCAGTGGCTGCTTGTTTTTTACATATGTGTCAAAAGCTGGAGCAAGATTTTGGGGGGGGGTTGTGTTGTTACAAACCTCGAGCAAACACCACAACGTAGCGAAATGCACGCGGCATGCAAGGTAAAAACAAACAGACGCTTACTTCTTGCCAGCAGCTGTGGGGGAGAGGATACGTATCGTGAACAAACAGCTCACAAAAAGCGCAGATGTCACACAAAACACAATCGCAACGTACTTGCGCCCTTCTTGACACCACGAATCTTCTTTGCACGCCTCCTACGTTCCTTCATCTGCTTGCGTGACTTCTCAACACTCGCTGCCAAACCATTCTGTGTGGGTTGCGGGAGGGGGCGTGAGGATGTGGATTGGCAACAGTGTATGAGCATGGAAACATCACACATGGGCTCTTGGTGTGTAATGCAGCAGCAATGCGATAACCGATGTGCGTGCATGTACATTGTGTAAGTGTGCACAATAACAACACAAAGACACCCAAAGAAAACACCGACATACTCGGATCAGGCGGTATTTGGGCTCAAACTTCTTGGCTGCATCAATGCTCTCGTAGATGAGCCCAAACCCAGTCGACTTGCCACCACCAAACTGTGCAGGGATGTGAGATGATGTGAGATGCAGCATCAACGGACAATATTTATCACCTCAATGGTCTGGGCCTATTTTCTAGACGTATTCCAAATTCTGCCCTTTCCAACACCTACACACCTGCGTGCGAAACTGAAACACAAAGATGCAGTTTTGGTCTGCTACATCGTACATCCGTGCGAGCTTCTCCCGGATCTCCGTCTGTGCAGAACAAACATGCCAACATGTGTGCATTTTCAACACCAAACTGTGCTCCACCAACACACACAGCACCAAAACACACAGCCAAAACGACGGCAGCTGCATCACCGTACCTTGGGTACACTGGCACGCCCAGGATGCAAGACATCAACCACCTGTGGGACAATATGCATGCATCTGTGACATCTGCAACTATTACAGTAGACAATACAGCACACAGCACGTGCACAGCAAAACGGCTGCTGCCAATGCCAATGCACCGCCGCTACTGCGTGCTGCCACCCCACTTGAGCATTGTCATGCTGCCATAACAATCAAATATTGCATCTGCAACGTAAAAACAGCCCGCAGCCACGTACAAATTGGCGACGTCGGAGGAGCTTGTTTGTGAGGAATTTCCTGGTCCTGATGGTGCACGCCTTGTCACCCATGGTTGCTACTGGCGTTGTGTAGCTGTTGAGGGTGAATCTACTGAAACGTGCAGCAAGAAAGAGGGAGAATTGGGGTTGCTCAATGGGTGAAAACCATCGCGCCGACAAGCCGTGGTGCAACTCGGCAAAAAACAACACCTTTTACTTTGATCACTTGTTGGCTCCATTGTACATTTTGCACATCCCGTTGCTGTGTTACACATCAACAAGCTATTATGACCAAGGCTGAGCTCGAAGTGGACGCTGTGGAGGTGTGTAGGGTGGGATCATGCAGCCGACACCCCCTGGGACGAGGCTGTGGGGCTTGTTTTTGTGTAATTGACGGTGGTTGCACGGATGATGGTGGATTGCAGGGGCTGGGGGCTGGTTGGGGTGCTGTATTGTGCAGATGTGTGGCATGGCAGATTATACATTATACTGGTGGTGTTGCTGTTGTGTTGTTGTGTTTGCATTTGTGTCTACATCAGACTGTACAGCAAGCAGAGCAAGTAGAGCAATTGCCAATAAACTTCACGCACCGTTGTCAACATCATCACACAGGAGGTCGATGACTCTGATTCTGAGCTTAGCAGCGAGGATGAGGCACCCGAGCTCGAGGGCGGTATGTTTACAGGGGTTAACAGCATGCACGAGTTTTTGCACAGCCGTGAAACACAGTAGAGCAGCACACCGCATCATCTCGCATCCACATCCCACATCATTCCCCCATCAGGCGAGGACACCAGTGGCCGTGGCAAGCAGAGCCGCTCAGAGAAGAAGAGTCGCAAGGCAATGCAAAAGCTTGGCATGAAGGCAGTCCCCGGTGTTGCACGTGTCACCATCAAAAAGAGCAAAAACGTATGGTGTTGTCGTGAAGTCTCAGTATTCTGTTCTGATCATCACTTTTTCACAATCTTCCTTGCACAATAAGCACACAATAAGCACACAATAAACACAGATCTTGTTTGTCATCTCTGCACCTGATGTCTTCAAAAGCCCAGCCAGTGACACATACATCATCTTTGGTGAGGCCAAGATCGAGGACTTGAGTGCAGCTGCACAGGCATCTGCTGCTGAGCAGTTTAAGCTCACACCAGAGGTTGCTGGGTTGGATGCAGGGCCAACGCCATCTGCAGTGGTTGACGAGGATGTACGTGTTGTGTTGGGGGATGCCAATGGAGGGCTTGTTTTTTTTTGAGTGTCGCCCTTTGAGGGAATGTCTGTGTGCGTGCATCTCTGCTGCTTCTGCATTGATTAAACCAACACAACGCATTATTGTTGCATACACACAGGATGCTGGCGCTGAGGATGCAGAGGGTGTGGAGGCCAAGGACATTGAGCTGGTGATGACACAGGCCAGCGTGTCGAGGGCCAAGGCAATCAAGGCACTCAAGGCTGCGGACGGTGATATTGTGTCTGCAATCATGGAGCTGACAATGTAGTGTGTTGAGGTGTAACACAAACATGTTGGTGTAGCGCACTGGTGGGCGTGTTTGAATGCAAAAACACCAGTTGGTGTGCTCCTAGCTAGCTAGCTACTCTTTTTCACAACGCGCGTTGCAATTGCCTACATTGTCCACTGTGCATGCATACCGTAATGCAGCACGGGGAAGCACCCATCGTTGTGCAATTGCGAAATCGTGTTTGAACTGCAGCGACAGATACACACAGGCAGCACTACACACCGGTATGAATCTGAAATCTGCGACAGCTATCAACGCATGTACTCGTGTCCCGAAAAGCCAACTAGAAAGAAACCAAATCCGATCTCGTCACACATGTGATCACTTGTCCAACCGATTTAGCGCCAACAACATCCCAAACACAACTGCATCATCCCCAATCATCTTCCCACAGCCCTTGTTCAACCAAACACAGGCGTTTTCCATGCATAGCACTGCCCTGGGGCTGCTCCTCCAGCAGCTCTGGGTGCTCCTGTTGCGCAACATTATACACCTTGCTGCACCTTGCACGCTCTTGCTAGCCGCTGATCATCTCCGCTGTTGCACCATCTTTCTTGTTGCCAAGTTTCGACACCATGTGCTCCGCAAGGGTGCCCCCCAAGACGCCTACCCGCAGGCCCTACTCCCACGTGATGAAGCCGCGTGGCCGTGCGTCGCAGTCCAGCTTCCCATTTTCAATGAACGTGCTGTCTGTTGCCAGCTCATCGATGCTGCATGTGCACTGCGGTGGCCACATCAGCGGCTGATCATCCAGGTGCTCGATGACTCTACAGATGTCAAGACACGGTATGCGGTGTTTTATGTTGTTGGGGTGTATATGTATATGCATACTATACACATTAAACCACACTCATTCCTCCCATCCCTGCAGGCAGCTGGTGGATGACAAGGTGCTGGAGTGGCGTGAGCGTGGTGTGGCTGTGCACGTCCGTCGCCGCACCAATAGGCAGGGGTACAAGGCAGGGGCCCTCAAGGAGGGGATGATGGCCCTGGCAACCCCAACAACGTATGGTGCCCTGGACCACAATACACACTCAACAGGACAGTTGAAAAACACACAGCAGCACATGTGGCATGTCCATCACCCAATGCAAGGGATACAACAGCAGCCACTCCCATCACAGCCACACGCCTGCACACAAACCCCAGGGTATTGCAATCCTGTGCACCACGGCCACACCACACCTTGTTACATTGCTGTGTTGGATGCTGATTTTCGACCTGAACCTGATTTTCTGCTGGCGACTGTGCCATTCCTAGAAGGCAGCCCTGATGTTGCATTTGTGCAGACACGATGGGTGTTTGCCAATGCCACAGAGAGCTACTTGACACGGGTGAGTGAGAATGAGGGGGGAGTGTTGGGGTGCGTGAGGAGATGATGACGAGGGCAAGTTGTATGGTAGTGCAATCATTGGTGCATGAGAGACATCATCGAAATCCGAACCACAGATGGATTAGGGTATACACACTGCCCTACAACCCCCCCCACACATTCCTTCCCTAACACAGGTGCAGCAAATTGCGCTCAACTATCACTTCAAGTGCCAACAGTATGCCCACTTTGCCCATGGTTTGTTTTTCAACTTTAATGGCACTGCTGGTGTGTGGCGGGTGGCTGCTATTGACGCAGTTGGGGGGTGGATGAGCCGCACCACAGTGGAGGACATGGACCTGTCCGTACGGTCTGTGGGATTGTGTGTTTTGTATTGTGCTTGGTGAGACATGGTGTGTATTGTGGTTGTTGCACTGATGAGACATGGAATGTATAGTGGTTGTCAATGTATCACATGCAATGGCTATCATCCCCCACACCCGACCCGACCTGACCCAATCATCCCCCACATGACCACAGCACCTATTTGGACGGTTGGCGAGCAGTCTTCCTCGATGACGTCACCAGCATGAGTGAACTACCATCATCTCTGTACACCTACCGCAAACAGCAACACCGCTGGACAGCAGGCCCTGTTCAATTGCTCATGCACCTCGCGCCACACATCCTTCGTGCGCCACTCTCCCTGGGCAGGAAAGTAGAACTGCTCGTTAGCTTCTTTGTGCTTGGAAAAGTGCTTACCCATGTGCTCTGCATTGTCTACTATTGCACACTGGCACCCCTAGGCCTGCTCACACCAGGCGTGCATGTGCCCCTGTGGTCGGTGCTGCATGCCCCTGCCGCTGTTGCGTTGTCTACGTGTGCGTTTACGGGCACGCGTGGGTTGTATTTTGTGGTGCAGTATGTGTTGTTTCAGAATGCAATGGCGCTGGTCAAAGCATGGGCTGTGCTGTCGGGTGCGCTGGTATGTATTGGGGGGGGGTCATATGTGTGTGTTTGGTGGTGATGTGCGTTTACAATTACATGCTCGTTCCACATATGCACAATCCAGGGATTGCGTGCCGCCAGTGAATGGGTAGTGACCACCAAGCTTGGTCGTGGCAAGGGCAGCACCACCATTACCGAGGTGCCCACATGCCGCGTGTATGTTGGAGAACTCATCATGGCAGGACTACTCATCGTAGCTGCAGCCATTGGCATGGTACAGCGTGTGCATGTGGGTGCCACCATCTACATGCTGCTGCAGGGGCTCACGTTTTTGTGCTTTGGCCTCAACATGGTCGACTGCCGCATGCACCATGGGTCCACACCTCTTAAGAATGTCATGGTTAAGTGAGATTTGTTTTTATTTGTTTGATGTACGTTTTGATTGTAGTGTGTTGCCAATATCATTGGCGCAAGGGCGCCCCCACCTCATGTTGTGTACGTGTCATTTTCATATGTGCAGGAGTAGTATCATCATCACAATATTGTTGTGCAGTAACCATGATGTACCATCTTGCTGTGGTGTGCAGTGTCCTAGCATGGGTGTGCAGTGTCCAAGCTGCCCCCATCAAGCTCAATCTTACCAAACTTTCCTACCATGAGGCTCGAAGGATGAGCTTTGCACCTGATACACGCCGTTATCAACCAAGCAACGAGGCTGATGTTCCTCTCGACAACTTTTTGGATGCCCAGGTGCGGTGAAGGGAATAATCAGCTTCATTGCCGAAACCTTCCAACACGTGCTGCATGTTGGCCACAGTATTACGGTGAGATCACCCTGGGTACACCACCCCAATCGTTTCGCGTAATCTTTGACACGGGAAGCAGCAACCTGTGGGTGCCATCCACCAAGTGCGGTCTCTTGCAGATCCCATGCCAGCTGCACAAAAAGTATGATGCAGGCAGCTCCTCCACATATCAGGTAGTGGATGTCTGATAGTGGTGTTTACGATTGCATTTGTGAGATCATATCATACCGCCCATCATCACCGCCCCTTATCACCATGATTACTTGATCACACAGAAAGACGGGCGTCGCTTTGAAATCCGCTATGGATCTGGCTCCCTTGCAGGTTTCTTTTCTGTGGATGAGCTTGGTTGGGGTGACCTTGCGGTCAAGGGTCAGGTGTTTGGGGAGGCGACTGAGGAACCCAGCCTTTCCTTTGCATTGGCCAAGTTTGATGGCATCCTGGTATGGAGTTTGTAGCAGATGGTGGTGATGATGGGCACTTTTGAGTTTCTCGTATACTCAAATGATTGCATTCTGTATGCATACCTCCCATGTCACCACTGCATACCCCCTCCTCTAAAGCCACACACAACAACTCCTCTTGAACACAACAGGGTATGGGCTTTCCTGAGATTGCAGTAGGTGGAGTCAAACCCCCATTTAACAACATGGTTGACCAGGGCCTTGTTGACCCTGTGTTTAGCTTTTGGCTCAACCGCAACCCAGATGCCCCCAGTGGGGGTGAATTGGTTCTCGGGGGCGTTGACCCTGCACATTTCAAGGGCGAGCATGTGTGGTATGTTTGGGTGCATGGTGGAACATGGTGGGGTATCATGTGTATATACATGCAGCACCATGTGTTTGTAACGTGCCCATACGCATGCGTATGTTTTTGTAATGTGCCCATACGTATTCGTATCAATGTAACCCACCAATTTGCACTACGACCCTCACACACACACACACACACACACACACACACACACACACACACACACACACACACAATTACCCCCTCTCTCAGACACACACCTACCCTCACACATTCTTACTCTCTCTTCACGCCCCCCCTTTAGGTTGCCTGTCACTCGGCGTGGGTATTGGCAGTTTGCCATGGACTCCCTGTCAGTCAAGGACACTGCTGCTGCCTGCAAGGGTGGGTGTCAAGCAATAGCCGATAGTGGTACCTCTTTGCTGGTGGGACCCACTGCTGAGGTTGCCAAAATTAATGAGGTGTGAAAGGAGAGGGGGGGGGGTGCACTGTACACTTGATTCTCTGCAAGTGCCAGACGTTCATTTTCTCATTTTCTTTTTCTTTTTTCCCCCTCTTTTTCTTTCTTTTCTTTCTCTCTCACACACACTGACCTGGTCACTCTCACACACACACCACCGCCCTAAACCCCCCCCATACACACACAGCTTATTGGTGCGGACAGTGTTCTTGCTGCACAATGCAAGGATCTGGTACACAGCTACCTCCCCCTAGTTGTTGATGCACTCAAACGCATGGTGCCTGACCAAGTGTGTGTCTCTGTTGGCCTGTGCAGCAGCAGTGGTGATGCGTATGCTACACAACAAGGTATGGCAACAGCATGCTTACTACAATCAACACCATTGCCATTACCATTATCAATCATCAGCACCATTATCATTATCATTCATCAACACTATCATCATCATCATTGTCAATTATCAACACCATTATCATCATTATCAATCATCAGCACCATTATCAGTATCATCAACATAATAATAATCAACATAATAACAGTGAACATGATAATAATAAACATGATAATAATAAACATGATAATAATAAACATAATAATAATAAACATAATAATAATAAACATAATAATCAATCTTGAACACAATCATCAATCACCAACAACAGAATCATCAACTGCAGCTGCTCGTCGCCTGTTGTCAGCAGGGGCACCAGGACCCCTACATGCACTGCGGTGGTCAAAGCTGGGTGGTGGTGTGGAGGACTCTACATTTTGCAACATGTGTGAGCTCATGGTGACTGAAGTACAGGTGTGTGTGTAGGTGTGTATAAGGGTGTGTGTATAGGGGTGTATAGGGGTGTTTGTAGATATAGATGTGTATGGAGGTGTGTATAAGTGTAGGTATGTGGACAATCACACATGCTCTCCTTTTCACACATGCACACCCTTGTTGTCCCCTGATGCCCCCCTTCACATTGACCCACACACATACACGCACACACTGACACCCCCCCCAGGTGATGTTGACCAACAACGAAACCCTCGACGTGATCACTGCCACATTGGATCAGACATGTGAACACCTCAGCATGTATGGTCAGGGAGAGGCTATTGTTGACTGTGCACATATACCAGAACTGCCTGATGTGACTTTTACCATTGGGGGCAAGGAGTTTGTGTTGACTGCCAAGGACTATGTGCTGCAGGTGTGGGGGTGGGGGTGGGTGGGGGTGGATGTGGCTGTACGTGATGTGAGGGGGTGTGGGTGGGGTGTCGGTTGTACATGTACCTTTCACCGCAATTACATTTGTATGCAACATTTCATCTGTATGCAGCGTAATTACATGTGTGTGTAACATAATTACATTCGTATGCAACCCATCATGCAGTCAACATACACCATCATTTCCGCACCATCCCTCACACTGTCCCCTCTCTCATACACCCCCCCTCAGGTCAAGACACAATTTGGGGAGCAGTGCATCTCTGGCTTTATGGGTATGGATATCCCCAAACCAATGGGCCCCCTGTGGATTCTGGGTGACATCTTCATGGGCGCATTCCACACTGTGTTTGATTATGGAAAGGAGCGTGTGGGCTTTGCTGATGCTGCATGATGTTGTGAAAAGGAGAGGGGATGGTTGCAGCAGGGGATGGCTGGGGCAGCTGTGAGTTGACTGACAAGAGAAAGTGGTGTTTTTGGTGCTGGGCAACGTACGCGCGGAAGAATACACACAAGGGAACAACATACATATATGCATACATATCGTCGCCGTGAATCACATTACGAAAGACTGCTGCTTTTCGTTGCTGGTAAACAAATTGCACAGTACGATGACCTTCAGGTGCTCCATTATTTGCATCATGTATGTGTTGTACTGTATGTACATCATACATCAAACACACACATATATCAGTTAGAGATGTCGATCAATCAGAGTCAAACATATCAATCAGACATGAAAACATATGCGCAATACATAAACAGCAATACATGTCAGCAGGTTTCTTCGGTACAACGCATTCCCCCCTCTCTTTTCAACCCCTGCTCTACTTTGATTTTCGTTTCCCCTTTATATTTTCACTTCCTATTTGGATTTTCGCTTCTTCTTCTTATTTCCATCCGAACAGGGCCCCTCCTTGTCCCCTGCCTTGGCTTGTCGTTTCCCAGGGCCCTGTTTCTCATGGGTCAACGCATGAAGGGTTTCGGTCAAAAAGGCATCAGCAGCGTCTTTGGTATCGCCTGCGGGATCTGTGTGTGTTACACAAGAGGAGGTGATTGTGTGTGTACAACAGGAGATGTCATTGTGTGTGTACAAGAGGAGATGTCATTGTGTGTGTACAAGAGGAGATGTCAGTGTGTGTGTGATGGCAAGGACAGCGTGTGTATGTGTGCATGTATTTCAGCAGCGCAGTACAACAACCACGTGTGTGCTGGAATATATGCATCTGTCTCAAACAATCCACAATGCTATACAACATGGGGACACCCAGCACACCTGTTTCACCCTGTAGCATCCCACCCTCCTGCACATCATGAGCACCACCATCACCCTCCTCCCCCCTGGGGGTACTCACATTCCCTCTTTGACCCAATGCTTGTTTCTGTTGATGTGTTAGGTCTGGCAGGGCTGCATTGATAAACCTATTGGCAGCAGCAACATCCAGGGTGATGGTGGGTGCAGAGGATGCGAGTTCACGCCGTGCTGCTGCTTTTTTTACTTTTTTCTGATACATGTGCAGCCGATCCTGTGCGAGGTGGGCTGGTTGAGGTGTACACCAAGAAGAAACAGGACTTGTACACATGTATGCACATACACAGAGATGACAACAGCACTGCATCCATCATATACCAGTTCCTCTGTAAAGCCCCGGTGCTGTGTGGTGTCATGACCGTTGGCCTTGAGGTGCACTGCCATGAGTGCAGTGGCGCTCTGTGCAAGCGCAAGGTGCAGCTCTGCACGTTGCAGTGGCTCCATCTGTGTGATGACGATGGGTACTGATGGTTGTCGCGCAAAACCCACAATTGCAGACGAAAATAATTCCCAACCTACCGCATCGAGCTGGGCTTGACTGAGGGAAATGATGGGCTGCAAGAGCTGCTGCAGGTCGTGTACAGCCGTCTGTGACGTATATAATGTGGGCATGTACTGCGGTTGAGAATGCACCTAGACGCCAACCACGTACCTGAAGTGTTTGCACCTGTTCTTGTACGTCATTTGGGACCTCCATTGTGCAATTTGTTGGAGAAATATATGGCAAATAATGTGGTCAAAGCTCCCAAGGTTATGAAGCACAACGTTAAAATTTCCAAAAAAACAAGCCATCATTCGACCCATGCAATTGCAAATACGCACATCCATGCGTGCGATACCATACACGTGACCAATCACGTCCCTAGTGGCCGCAACAGCACAACACGATGGCAGACCTACCGCCAATAAAAACACGTGTGCACTCAATACAAAGCCATGCTGTGCCCATAGGAGACCCTGGACTGGATTCACCCTTGCTGAGTCAGTATAGGTATGTTGAGGTGCATTTTAATTGCGTTAAAACTAAAAGTCACAGCATCACACCATCCACCATCACCGACACAGCGAGCCACCATCATTAGCAGCAGAGGAGCAGCTACTCTTGCTTGATGAAGATGAATATGAACAAACTCACAACAACACAGGATGTACGACGGCGCAAGGTGTATTTGCGCTCACAAATACCATCGTTGGCGCTGGCATGATGGCACTGCCAAGGGTCATGGCGGAACTTGGTCTTGTTGGGGGCATCATAAGCATGGCAGTTGTATATTGCCTTGCCTATTATTCAACCTGCGCCATTGTGCGGTACGTGTGTTGGTTGAGGTGTGCTGTGTAGTTTGGTGTATTGGCTGGTTGTGCACAAAACCCTCATACACCCACCTCATACCCATCAACTCACAGGGCTGCAGAGCTCACTCACAGTCACAGCTATCCTGACATGGTGGGCCTGTGCTTTGGTGCACCTGGCCGTGTGTTGCTGCAGCTGGCCATTGTAACTTGTAATGGTGGTATGTATGCTCTGCTTGTCTTGTGTGATGTGTACTGTATGTGTTTTGTGATATACATCATTGGTGTTGTGTAGCGCCATACTTGCACTGCGTCATGCTACACACCATATCCCTACCCACATGCTCATTCTCAACACAGTATTCAACATCACCAATACATCACCACCACCACTCACCACCACCATCACTCAGGGATGATGATTGTATACCAAAACATAATAGCATCCAGCCTAGCAGACCCACATGCAGGCATACTCCCTCAACTGCTACCTGAGGCATGGGCCGGGGCATGGTGGCTGAGTCAGCATGTGGTGGGGGCACTGGTGCTTGTGCTGCTGCTCATACCACTGTGCTGCCTACGGTGTGTGAAAAGGGGGTTCATGGAGGAGGGGGGGTGGTATGGATGTGGGAATGTGTGGGGGTTGGGTTGGGTTGGTGTACAGATGTAGTAATACTATGCACAGAAAGCACACACCCTGCACACCCGTATATCACCCCCCCACATCAACACAATTGACACATCCCAAACATACAATCCTCAACACAAGTACCCCAAACACACAATCCTCAACACAAGTACCTCAAATTACACACACAGCAATTTGGCACGGCTGAGTAGTACAAGTGCCATCAGTGTTGCAATTGCCTATGCATTCGGCCTCTTGTTGGGCATACTCGGCATAGTAGCAAGCCTACGCAATCAACTCCCCCCACCAGTGTGGCTCCCTGATGCATGTGTACTGGGGCATGACACGGTCAACGCAGTGGTCATGATGGTGTTGACCATACCTGTGACAAGTTTGAGTTTTGTGTGTCAAATGAATGTGCTGCCACTGGTATGATGAGGGGGGGGATGTGTGGGGTCATGGGGATATGTGATGACCATTTGTCCAAGTGTGTGCATTGAGTGGATGCATTGAGTGGATGTGCATGGTATCATGGCAATTCCCATACGTATCGCAATCACCATCATTCGCATATTATCACCAGCACTGCATCCCATGTCACAGAAAAACGAATTGAAAAACTACACCCAGCGTCGATTACTCAACGTGACCAACCTCACCCTCGTTGCGGCCCTTGCTGTATATTTACTCGTTGCTGTGAGTGGGTGCTTGCTCTTTGGAACAGAGACACAGGACAACATATTGACCAACATAACAGTGGATGCATTAACACCTATCGTAGGCCAAACTGTATGTGTGAGTGTATGGCAAGGGGAGTATATATATATATATATTTTGGTGTGCAACAGGCACTGGTGCAACACGCATTGGTTTCGCACCACACAGGTGGCATCAGGGCTGGTTCTCTACATTCAAATTTCCTACACGGGTGTGCTTGTGTTGACCTATCCATTGGTCAACTATGCAGTTCGGGAAGTGCTTGTGGAAGTATTACTACAAGGGTAGGTGTATTTGCATTTGTATGTACCCCTGTCCAAACGATGTATGCTGTTGATGCGCATCTGGCCAACCAACAGGTTTCACAACGTTTCCCCCTCACACAATGTTTCAACGTCCCCCACGCAGGCGTCGGTTGCCCCCCGGGGCCTTTTATTCTTTCAGTACCCTCATGCAAGTGGGGCTCTTTGCCATTGCAGTGCTTGTACCCTCCATTTGGAAGGTGCTGCAAGTGTCTGGTGCAACAGCAGGCATGCTGATTGCGTATTTCTTCCCCGGGTTGCTCATTTTGAGGGTTGGACCAAACGTCAACAAGCTACGAAGGGTTGCTGCGGCATATACCATGTTGGTGGTGGGGGCACTGTTGGCGGTGCTCACGGCGGTCAAACCATTGTTGACCAGGGAATGACAGTCTGCAAAACTATGCTCGTCACTATTTGTACTACATAGCCTTGTCATCAGTTTGATTGTACTACATGTCATCAGTAAAGCAAATTCAGTAGAGCAAATTCAAACAGGGAAACATGGCTAATCATCAGTAGAGCAGACTCAAAAAGGGAAACATGGCAGTCAATGTCAATGGAATAATCCACTCTGCTAGCCATCCCCTTAATGGGGGCGCCATGGGCTCAATGCAGCCACACATTCCGGCCCCAACGTTTTGCGCAAAAACTGCACCCGCACACGCCATTGTATTAATGCTGCGAGCCAAGAGCACATGTACAGCTGCACCACTGTCAAGTACCAGATGGCAAAACTTCGACACGCGCACGAGCCCACATATGGTGCAGGGGGTGGTGGGAAGAGGAGGGACTGCATGGGGACTGTCACGTTGCGGCCCAGTGATAGTTTATCACACACAGCACTGCACATCCTGTGTGATAGGTGATGATGAGGGTGTATGGACAAGAGGGTGTAGGGAAATGAAGGTGTATGGACAAAATCAGCACACACAAGAAGAGATGGTTGCATGTTGGGGGGGGTTGTCATGGAGATGTTTCTTTTGTATACACATTTCTACATGCTTTTCTAATTTTCACCACATGCTTTTCTAATTTTCACCACATGCTTTTCTAATTTTCACCACATGCTTTTCTAATTTTCACCACATGCTTTTCTAATTTTCACCACATGCTTTTCTAATTTTCACCACATGCTTTTCTAATTTTCACCACGTACTCGACGTAGGCCTTGCAGATGGTGTGATCAGGCCGGCTCGTATCAACTGCACGTGTGTACAGCCGATCACATGTACCATCAGGCTTGACAAACACCGCCAGCACGAGAAACACATGTAGGGTGTTTGTGAATATGAAATATTTGAAAGGAGGTGCAAAACTGATGCAAGAAATAAACTGTGTGTGGGGAAGGGGGGTATGGGGGGGTGCATGGGGGGGGGGTACAGGCATGGAAGTAGTGGATGTACTGCATGTACCAACACGCATCATCATCATTGTCAAGGTCGTCACACTTTCACAAACGCGCCCCGCTAACAACAGACCTGGGTGACGAAAGAAGCTACCACAAACAAGCGTGAAGAGACACACAAATCCGTGAAAATGGGTGTTTGCTTCAAAACAAGGTTGAGCACGGCAGGAAGGAGGCGACCACAGCGATGTATCAGCAGCAAGGGTGTTCTATAGGTGCCTAGGGATGATGTGATTTTGTGAATGTGTGTGATCATGTGATAATGTCCAAGTGTTTGATGATGTAACGTTCATGTGTGTAGCGCTTGTGTGCTCGACTCGCATACAAATAAATAATACCCACATAATACACACACACAAATCGGAAGAACATCAAACTGCAAAAAAAATGAATCCAACCTGGTTGTCATGAAATTGACGGAAAAACAAGGTACAGACAGCAAAGGATCATAAAACTCCTCTACAAGCTACTCTGCATGGTTTTTTGCAGCACGAGCAACCGAGCAGCAGGAGTGTGTTCTAGGGGCTTGTCGCGTGGATACTGTTTGAAAAACTGCACAGCAAGAGCGTCCATTGCTGCTTGCCCCTCACGCAATACACGTGCGTGCCAGGGTCCCGCTTGCGTCATCCCCTGTGTGTCGAGGAGTATGGATGGAGAGTGTATGACTCACCCTCATTCAGACCATTCATTCATTATCATGATCATTCCCTCCAGCGTATAAGGAGTCACACCTGCCAAAACTCTTCACCACTCGCCCATGACATGCAGTGCCGTGGTTGCGCATCCGCTATGATGTGGACTGCACATGCAGCAGTCGCGCTACTTAACCATGCGTCAATATCCTGCTCCCACTGTTTTTGATTGGGTGTTGCAACGTGCTGCATGGTAATGCACATGCACAGCTGCATAGGTTATCCATACACCCCCCTCCTCAACACCTACATGGGCAGGTGGCAGGTTGGACAGGATTGACAAGAGTTGCCATGGTCCATTTTCTTCTACAGTTGGGGGCCAATAGCACACGACACACATGCCACCGGGTGTCAATGCGTCCACCCAGTGCTTCAAAACCTTGGCTGGGGATGGCATTTGTTGTAGGCCAAAGGTGGATAGGATGGCAGCAATGGGGGACAGTGCAGGCAACGAACACGCGTCCCCCACGAGGACACGCACATTGTGACAACCTGTCACCGTGCGCTGTGCTTCTGTAACCATTCCTGGTGCAAGATCTATGCCCACAATTGTGCGCTGTGGAAATGCAGCATGGAGATCGAGCAGCTCTGCGCCTGGGCCACAGGCTGGCACGACAATTTCGCCATGGGATGGCAAGGGATGTGTGAGCAGGTGTTGAATGGACTGCTGTATCCACGGCCTAAATCGTGGTACAAGGATCCTGTGTTTTGGATGGAGGACGTCGGATGGGGTTTTGCATGATGGATTGTTACCAGACAATGTAAACAAGATCCAAAGATGCCTGTTGTATTCGGCAGCTATAATGCTCCAACTGTTGCTCAACAACGTCTTTCTATCCATCTGGTTTGCAACAATGTTCTCAAATGACCAATGCCACAGTGCACAGAAGAAATAATGGGGAAAAAATCAGTGCTCAGTGTGGTTGCAAAGCGCATTTCCTTGAAAAAAATACACATCATCAATGCAGCAGTCTCAAGTAGGGAAACATGGCAGTTAGTGTCAGGGGAATAATCAGTTCTTTCAACCAACCAGGCAAGGGTGGCTTCCACATGCTCAACCCAGCAACAGCCCATGGCCCAAAACGTTTCCTTAGGAATCTGAGGCGTGCACACCACTGCACCACTGCAGCAATCCAGGAACACAGGTACAACTGCACTACAATCATGTACCAGATGATGAGGCCTCGACACCCACAGGAACCTCCCTCCTGGGTCATGTGGTGTTGTGGGGGAAAGAGCAGGGCATCTGTTGAGACATTGACAGTGCGACCCAGGGACAGTGCTTGACATGCCCTGCCACATGTCCTGGGATGGTGCATTGTGGCCACATGTGATGTTGTATTTTGTTTCTTGTTGTTGTTTCATGTTCGTAGTACAACTGTTGCTTCACACCCTCCTGGTGTTGTCTCATCACCGGTGTATCTCAACCATCACCATCACCACGCCAACATACTTGATGTACGTTTCACAAATTGTATAGTCCGGCATGGCGTGATTGGCGGCACTGGCAAAGAGCCTATCGCACGTGCCATCATTTTTTATGTAGAGTGCAAGAAGCAATACCACATGCACTGCATTGGTCCATATAAAATAGCGAAAGGGTGGCACGAGAATAAAGCATGACAAAAACTGTGAGTGTGTGTGTGTGTGTGTGTGTGTGTGTACACACTAATGAACAACATTGCATTGTGAAGATGGTGCGCATGAAGATATGAGCATCGGGACAACAAGCATACCTGTACGAATAATGAGTCGACAAAAAAGAGATGGCGGGAAATGCAAGGGCTGCCTAGCACAGGAACTGTCTGGATGAGCAGCAGCAGCATGACTGGTATCATGCGACAGCAACGATGGATCAACAGTAACCGAGTCCGCCATGCACCTGGGATGGTGCGTACAAGGTATGGATATGTGCGTACAAGGTATGGATGATTATAGCATGTGTGCTGCTGTATGATGCTGTATGATGATCTGATGCTGTATGATGACTCACAAGCATGAAAAAGTATATGACATACGGTAAATGCGGTGTGGGAGGGCGATGGAAAGGGGCGCAAGCAACACGCGGGGCATGACAATCAATGCGTAGGATACCAGACCATAATTTGTTGATGTCTTTATTTGTACCATGTCCAAGTGCATCTGCGTGTGGTGTGTGGTGGGGTACTATGGTAGGCCAGTGGGACTATGTGAGGAATGCACATGCATGTGAGGAACACAGTGAGGAACACAACCTTGATCATAATCAGGATGGTAGATAGCGATGCTGCACAATCGTATGACTGCATGCTGTGGTTCCATGCGTTCATAAAATCCTCCTCGAGATGATGGTCAACAAAGATGAAAGAGCCACCTTTCAAAGCCAACTGCCTGCGCTCCCTGGACGAGGATGGCATGGTGTCTGAATAATGCAGGAATAAGTTGCCGTTTTAGAACTTGTAATAAACTGCTAATTTGCATGTGACTGCATGTGGAGTGGAGGGTGACTCATCCGTAGCAATTGGCAGTCACATGGCATTATCACATGGTGCCCTTCATCATGCGCACCACCTGCTCCCTGCTTCAGCGCGCCTCATGCAATCATGCTCATCCAAGCTGGCTGTATCCCATGTGTATTTTGACCCCATGTGTCCCGTGAGTATTTTGACCCCATGTATATCTTTCTACATCTATCCCTTTCAAATCTTACAGATTCCCCTCAATCAATCCATCTCGTACCAATCACACAGTGTGGTTAGGTATCACACCACTCCACTGTATAAAACCATGGCAGCTGATGCAACAACGCAGTGGCATGCTAGGCCAAGCAATCCCAAAAACCCAATAGTATTCTTTGGTAGGTTGTCGTGGTGATGTATAAATAATAGCAATAAGCAGCCTACAAGGAAAACTCGTGTGTGACACAATCCCATCTACCAACAACAGACATCAGCATTGGTGGTATAGATGCTGGACGGATAAAGATGGAGCTATTTGCAGACATTTGCCCCAAAACATGTGAAAACTTTCGCCAGTTGTGCACAGGCGAGTTTCGACGCAATGGCATCCCAACAGGGTACAAGGGCTGCGCCTTTCACAGGATCATCAAGGGTTTCATGTAGGTGGTGGTGTGGGGAATGTGGGGCACCAACACATGTTGCTCATTGCATCACGATGCACACCGCACAGGTGCCAAGGTGGCGACTTTCTCAAGGTTGGTGGTGCGCCTGTGTTTTTCTTGGTTCCTTGGGTGTTTTGTGTTCCACATATACGATACATGCATGCTGCTACTCACGATATATTGTATTGTATATTGTATGTTGTAATTGGAATATATTGTTATTCCAATTGTATACGATGCATTCCAAGTGTATACGATGCATTCCAAGTGTATACGATGCATTCCAATTGTATACGATACATGCATGATACTGCTGCTCACGGTCTATTGTATACCCAATCAAATACACGGTCTATTGTATACCCAATCAAATACAGGGTGATGGTACAGGCGCACTTTGTATTTATGGTACTCGCTTTGCTGATGAAAACTTTATAGCCAAACACACAGGGCCAGGCCTCTTGTCCATGGTATTGTGGTGGTGGTGGGTTTTGGCAGTAGTGGTGGGTTTTGGCAGTGGTGGTGGGTTTTGGCGTTGTTGGTGCACATGTTGATGGTCAAACACATATGCATGGTTGAACACACACATCATACGCACATTTGCACATCATCTGTATGTGTGTGTGTATATTACATAAAATTGCACACACACAAAACTTGCTGTACACACACACACAAAACTTGCTGTACACACACACACACACACACCTATAGGCCAATAGTGGCCCCAACAGCAATGGGTGTCAATTCTTCCTCACCTGTGGGAAAGCAGAATGGTTGGATGGCAAACATGTGGTCTTTGGACGTGTGTTGCAAGAGGGCATGCTGGTGTTGCGCAAGCTTGAAAATGTAGACACCGGGCCAAACAACAGGCCAAAGATAAAATGTGTGATTACACAATGCGGGGAGATGTAGCGTTGGGCAGTGCGGGGAGATGGGAGTGTGGGGAGATGGGAGTAAGGAGGGATGGAGTCAACTTTGTGCAGACAGTTGACAGCATGTAGCTATGCTTTGACACTCCTTTTGTGTGTATTGCTATTCATGTGATGATGATAATGGGGAACCCCAATGTTGCAGGTCATGTAACACGTTTGTTGTTCATTGCTACATGTCATCATCATGTACGCCAGCCATCATGTGATATCATGAGTCAATCCAGCATATCATCGATAATAATCACAATCATCGTACATGACTCTCATATAAAACCCTGTCATCATCAAAAAATATGGTAAGAATCATTATCGTTTGATATCATTATATCATCATGCATCTGGTTTTGCACCATCACGTGGTCTTTTCCCCCCGTCAGACGCAGTCCCCTCGTCTGACACACTGTTGCCCTTTTTCAACATGTCCCGAAGGTCCTCGGAAACATCTTCCACATCCACAAGGGTAGGACGCTTGCCACGGCGTACTTCCTCTGGGTCAAACTTGGGTTTGTTTTCCTCATATATTTGGACCCAGAATACTGCCTGTGTGTATGTGTGTGGGTATATTGTGGGTTGACATGGTATGTTGTAGTTGGTATTGTACATGCTATGTTGTAGTTGGTATTGTGCATGCTATGTTGCAGATAGCAAGCATGCACCCACTCACACCCACCCCAGGAAGTGCCAACACACAGGAACACACAGGAAGGAAGCACCACCCCACACAGCAATGAAGAAGCACCCCACACCTTGCATGTCAAAAACCCTGCCAACAGCCCACACTGATCCGCCAAACTCAATGCCTCAAACCCCAGCTGCCCACTCAGCTGTGTATTGTACAACCACTGCCCCGCACCCAAAACCACAGGCACAATCAACCTGGGCTGCAGGGCATATGTGTACCCTACAATAACTCGTCTGAGTGTTTTGACTGGACTTGGCCGCATTGCCTCCACCTCCATCATGGGGGCGGGATCTGTGCCTTTTACCCGGTCAACGTCCCACATGAGCCATCGCAAGTAGGCATAGCTGCCAGCACTGCCAACAATGCTACATGCAGCAACCTGGGTTTTTAGGGGGGGTCAACCACAGATGTTTTGTCAATCACACATGTGTATGGGTGGGTGTGAGGGACTTTTCATAGAGACACAAAAGTTGTCTGAAAAGATACACCCTCTGCATTCCATTCTGCGTGTATGCTCTCTATCACAATCACAGCACACTCTCTCTATCTCCCACAAAATCAAACTCACACACACCTCTCCCGATGCCACCACCAGCAAATACAGTGCCAGCAATGCACTTGTGCGCTGAAGCCTGCGCAATATCGTCTGCTTGAGTGCTTCATACTCTGCCATACCCTGCTGTCGATCTCTTTCCAACTGCTCCAGTGCCCACGATTCCCATTCGGGGGGGATGGCAGTGGGGGTGTTGGCAGTGTCGCTCGTGTGGGCAGCATCACCTTCGCTGGGGGCAGCGGCGGCCCTGTGTATGATGTGGGTGCAGAGCGTGATGAACATAGTATCAGGTTGTGTGAACAACGCTACGTCCACATAACGTTTAAGCAATTGGGTACCCACAAAGCACACCTGCAGAAAATGCTGCGAGCTGATGTGCATTTGTTCTCATGCCGTGGTATTGTAGACCGCAAAGCGTTTCGTTTTGCACTGCTATGCGTTATGTGATATTTACTCGAGTGTATGCTGGTGGTCTGCATTGTCTGCATTGCTGTGGTATGCTGCAAGGTGGCGGTCAAACTTGGATGCGTGGTTGTGTAGGCTTGTGTAGCCGCTGTATGTGTTTCTGTGTCTAGGCTCTTGCAAAAGACTACCGTATCATTACTATAACCAACAACAAGAATGTGTACACGCAACAATTCATGATAAATATCACACTATTCACTGCCATCAGGCAGCACCGCAAACACGTCCGCAATCACATCATTACTCACCATAAACCCATGTGGATCCGTCAATCGCACCACATCATCATCAACCCACTGTGCCAAGCCATTGGTGACATGAGGTTGCAGCCCTGCTCGCACAAGTTGCCCCGCCTGTTGCCCAAACGTTGACTCTAGATGTCCCATATCCAAGCCATCGGCGGTGCGCAATCGCAGCATGACAAGGTCGAGCAGGGCGTCTTCGGGGGTTTGCTGTGGTAGGTGCGCGCCTGGTATGTGCTTGGTTGATGAGGTGGATGAGGCTGGTGGAGTGGATGGGGATTGGGATGCACCTTGATGGGGGGTGCCCATGGTGTCTTCTACCCATGCAGTGTAGTCTGCCATGGTGCGTGGGCGGGCAAAACGGCGTCCCTGTGTTGAATGTGAGAGTCGATAAAGTAAGGATATACAAACAAAAACTTGTGTTGTGATGTCCTACTGTGTACATAACCCATCCCTTTCTTTACCACCCTCCTTTTCTTGTACCCCCCTCCTTTTTCTTGCATCCCCCTCCTTTTGCTATTTCCCCCATTGCTATTTCCAAATCAAAATCCCCTACCTCCAAGTAGGACGCCGCGCCCAAACCAAATGCATAATAACTCCTACATGCCCAGTACACCTGATTATGCACACTCCGTGCCCCCTCGAGTGCATAATTACTGATTTCATAATGCTCATACCCAGCCCCCTTCAACACGTTGGACGCCGCACAAAACATGGCCGCACTTGTGTCATCATTGGGTAATGGTGCATCGCCCTGGGTGAACCTCCTCCCAAAGCGTGTTTGTGGTTCGAGTTGCAGGTCGTATACAGATACATGGGGGGGGCGTATGGTGGTTACACGGGTGAGGGAGTGGTGCCATGCTTCGAGGGTGAGGTGGGGGAGGCCTGATGATGAAGGGGTATGGGAGAGTGGGGAGGGTGTTGGATGGTACATGCATGTGCTGTGCATGTGACAGTGCATGTGTTGCGCATGTGACAGTGCATGTGTTGCGCACGTGACCAACATCCATGCACATGCGTGTGCACATACACAACACACATCACGGAAACCACATACACAAACGCCTCCAGCAAACACAAACATCGAAAACACACACGTCTCAAAAACACACATCAGGAAAAGCACATACACAACCCCCTGGGAAACACACATGCCTCGAAACTCCCCCCCTCACATCCCCTACCAACACCCCCCCCATCCCCTACCCGATATAAGGTCAAGGCTCCAATTACCAACATGTGCCCTGTGTAGTGCCTCTATAGCAGCCTCCACCTCCTTCAACCCATGTGCCCTCCCACACTCCTGCAACAACTCATCTTGGAAAGACTGTGAGGGGGGGGAGGGGGGGGTATGCATGTATGTCCATATATACGTGTAAGTCCATGTGGACGACACGTGGGGATGGTGTGTTGGTGTATATAACATACAAGGTGTACACATGAGGTGTATACGGTGTGTATACACAAGGTGTACGTGTACATACAACAAGGATATGTCTTGTGCGCATTGCGTGTGCACAAAACAGGATGTGTGCATACAATTGATAGTGTATGTATACAGTATATGGTGCATGGTGCAACCAAAACACAGCAACACAATACCTACCTGCACACCCACGCTGAACCTGTTGATCCCAACATCCTTGTATGCACACAATCCCTCCATGTCAAAGGTGCCGGGGTCAGCTTCTAGGGTAACTTCCGCAGTGGGTGCAATGCCATATGCAGTGTCAAGAGCACGGAGGATGTCTGCTATCAGGCGAGGGGGGACAAGGGATGGGGTTCCGCCACCAAAATACACCTAGGGAGTGTGGGTGTGTGGGTGTTGTTTTCGTGGGGTGAACCAGCGTGCTGTGTGTAAACCTTCATCATACCGATTGCAGGGGTGCATCATTGAGGGTAGCAGTGCCACGTATTTCTGTCAGCAACGTGTCTACGTAGGCTTGTATGCGAGCAAGCACAGGGTCTGATGTGACACGATTGCCGGCCACTGCAATGGGAAAGTCACAGTAGAAGCAACGGCGTTTGCAAAATGGGAGGTGTACATACGCAGCTATTGGTGGGGCTGTGTATTGCAGCAAGGGTGCTGCAGCAGTGGAAGCGTGGGCACGATGGGCATGGGCATGGATGGATGTTGTATGCGTTGTTGTATGCTTGGTGTTGCGCAACAGCACACGTTTCAAATGAATGTTAGTGAGCCACATTGAATGATGTATATACAACAAACAGACTTTGTGCTAAGCAGGAGTGGTTGGTAAAATATGTTTTGGGTGTTTTGCAATGAAATGTCGGAGTGGCATGTTATTATGCAAAGTTAAGTTGCATTAGTACAAAGACTACAGGCTACTACCAGCATCGCACGTTGAGGTCGCGCCTCAATTACCTTGATGGTTATCCACGTCGACGCGTCAATCAACCATAACGAACTGTAAAAGGCTTTGTAAATGATAACTGGTTGATTCACAGCACCAACGAAGCACACTCAAGCGGTTCAAGCTCACTGAATCTCATGGGCAACTGTTTCAGTAAAAGCACAGTCGTGGACGGGCACAGCAGCAACACAAAGGTGCGTCATAGAGCACGTAGAGACTGTTCCTACATATATTTTTGATGTGCTGCAAGCTTGACCACGCGTTGCGGGTTGATGTGATCCCACATCGATCACACCTTTTTATCTCAGGCGCAGCACACCCACACCAATGGCACAGCAGCAGCAGCAGCAAATGAGGTATGACAACAGCATCACGACATACTGCAATCAACCATCCGCAGTCACCCCACATACACACCCGACACACACACCCAGGATGCGGCATTCCACGACAGCAAACCTTCTATGCAACGCTCTGCCTCCTTTGCCAGCGACATCTTTGTGGATGCACTGGAAGAACCAGCATCGTCCTCTGCACTGTCGACTGCATCCTCATGGGACGCCCCAGTATCCTCCAACCCATCAACCACATTGCAGGATGTGATGCGAGCAGTTGCCAAGGGGCAGGTGTTGAGCCCAACAATGTCAGGTGCATCATCCCTGCAACCAGGCAAGGCCACGACATTGAGCAAGGTTGACTTGGTTGCACCAAGTGATAGTGATGAGTGGCTCAATGACTTACTCGGTATGCTGTGAGAGCTTTTCTTCTTTTTTCTGTTCTTTTTTTTGGGTGGGGGTTGAGGGTGGGTATACATGTGGAAGTAGGGGGTGTTGTGGTGAGCAAGATGTGGTGAGCAGGGGTGTTGTCAGCACATGCATGCTTTCTCTTCCACACATCAATCCCCTCATCCCCACCATCATCATGATCACCCCCATCATCATCACCCACCCCCATGATCACTCCATTATCCCCCACAGCAATGATATGGCCATTCCTGAGGGCAGCAGCACACACAGAGGTGTTGAGAATAGCAGCACCTGTATTGGACAACATGCCCCCCTTTGTAGCAAATGTGCTCCTGCCTGGGTTGGGCACAGTGGTGTCAGTTCCCATACAAGGGATTGCTGCTGCCATTAAACTGTATGTGGTGTGGGTGGGGGGGGGTATGTGTGGTGTAGGTGTGGTGTATGGGTGTTGGTGTGTTGTTGGTGTGCATAGCACGTGTGTATTGCTGCTGCCATTATGCAGAAGTGTGTTTTTGTGTTGGCATGTACTGTGCATTCTATGTGTATTGTGTATTTTGTACAAACACACTGTTACACCTCCCTCACACATGCACAACCTCCACCCCCGCCCCCCCATACCTCCAGGGTGGACATGCTTGGCCCCCACCCGCCCCGCCTCATCATACGACGTGTGTACACCACCCCCGAGGGACACGCTGCGCTTGACTGGCAGTGTATATGGCGCATGGAAGGCACCGCTGCGCTGGCTGTGACACCCACTATGTCGACCAGTGGGCAGGCGAGACAGGCGAGCATGATGAAGGGCATGGCAGGGACACTCAAGTCCAAGGCATTGAGGTTTCACAGTCATTTGACTACTGGGTATGTTGTGATGTGGTGTGTGATGTGATGTGGTGGTGTGTGATGGGGTATGGTGTGTGATATGGGTGCAGCATACATCACAAGAGCATGTCTAGTGGCATCATGCAGGGTAATATCATAGCACAAGCTGTGAAGTATCACAATACATCACCACACCACACATCACCAATCATCACCTTAACCAATCATCATCGTCGTCGTCATCATCACCACTTGGACAAAAACATCATCACCACAGAATACAAGGCAGCAGCGTTGGCATGGACACCCGTGGATCCGACACAGACAACAACGACACCAACTCCACCACCACCAATGAAGGGGGGCACAGTGCATTTGCTGCTCCCACAGCCACACCCCCAGGGGACGGCCCCACTGCACCGGTGTTGCCTATTCAGGAAGAGGAACATGAAGGGGTGGAAGAGCATGAGGAGGGAGTGCATGAGGAAGACGATGGTCAACGCAAGGAGGTTGATATTTCGTTGACCGACAGTCAAATGTTGACCATTGCATCTGCTGCTGCACAAAACACCATGCAAACACGATGTAAGTGGTGGTGGGGTGTTGGTGGGGGGTGTCTTTTGGTGGGGGGTGTCTTTTGGTGGGGGGTGTATTTTGGTGGGGTTGTATGGCGCTGGCTGTAGTGCACTTGTATTGTGCGCACATGCTTGCCAACCACCTCAACACACACACGCATATCCACACATGCACCCCACATGCATCCTCATCCCCACCCTCCCACCCACACTCTCCCTACATACATATGTCCACACATGCTCCTCACACACACTCCCTATGCACACCCACCCACACTCAAACCCACCCACACTCAAACCCACCCACACATGCTCCCCACCCACCCACCCACACGCACACCCTCATTCTCCCCCAACCCATCCCCCCCCGCCACACATAGTGGATGCTGAGGTTGAGGGTTTGAGTATAGGTGAGTGGGCAGCAGTGTGTCCTGAACAGGAGCCTGTGCGTTTGCAGGGGGCCCTCAATGCAAAGGATGTAGAGGAGGACACCTCACCTGCACCGTCTGGAAGCATCCTGGTGCGTGATTATTGTTATTATTATGTGTGATGATGTGTGATGATTATGATTATGATGAGGAGCGTGCATGGTGTTGTGTGTTGTTGAGGAGTGTGCGTGGCGTTGTTCATTCAAATGCTGTGCTATAAGCTGCATGTACAATGCAATACCCCACCACACAACACCCCACCACACACATATTGGATATACACACCACGCCACACACGTATTGTATATACACACCACACAATACACACAATACCCCGCCACACAACACACAAAACACCCCACCACACAAAACACCACAGGCATCTGCTCTTATTCACTCTGACCTCAACTTCAGAGGTACAGTGCAGGTCAGCATGCAAAGCATGGCTGATGCCTTGCTCTCAGGCCTTGAGGGTGGCTTGAGTATGCATGGGGGATCTGCAACTGGGGCTGTACATAAAGGGAATGGCGGCAGTGGTGGTGGTGGTGGTGGTAAGGCCAAGTTGCCAGCTGGCATGTCTGCCTTGGTTGATCTCAAGCGTTTTGAGGATAAGACATGGTTTAATCAATTGATAGGTGAGTGGTTATGGTGTGGGTGGTGTTTGCAGATGATAGGTGGTCTGTATGGTTGTGTATTGGATGTATATATATTGATTGTGCATATGTTGATTGTGCATATGCATGCTGTATAACAAACAAACAAACAAACACTCACACACCCACAGAGTGTTTGTGGCCGCAGTTGCGTGCATTGGGAGCCCCCTTTATTCACAGCTTGGCCCCCCCTCTCATTTCTGCTGTAAAACCCTATTGGATTGCTGATGTGCGATTGGGCAAGTACGCGGGGGGGTGTGGGGGAGTGTATGTGGGGGGTGTATGTGGAGGGTGTTGTGTGTGTAGGAGGGTGTATGTGGCAGCAGTAGTTGTATACACACATGAACTTGGCTGCTTGTATTTGTATACACGCATACCACACACCACAAACCTCTCCCCCAACCACCACACAACACACACACAACACACACAGAAAAAAAACTTCCCCCCCCCTCACTACCACAGGGTGGACCTAGGCAGCGCTCCCCCCATCATCAGCAACTTGCGCATCTTTGAAGACCAACACGAACTGACACCTGACGTCATGATGGACATGGAGCTGACATGGCACACTGAAAACATGCTTGCAGAGGTGCTTGTGCAGTTGGTGAGCACACACATGAAGTACTTGCCCAAGTCTGTGGCCAAGGCGCTCAGTGGGCTGATGACGTTTCGGGTAGGTGTGATGGGGTTTGATGGGGCGTGTGTGTGTGCGTGTGCGTGTGTGTGTGCGTGTGCGTGTGCGTGTGCGTGTGCGTGTGCGTGTGCGTGTGTGTGTGTGGAGGTATTTTGAGATATTGTGTGAGATTGTGATTCCCTCCCTTGTGTATAACAATACCCACATGCACAAGTTTTCCACGCACAACATACATACATACATACCAATCTCACAGAATACCTTCACCCCCACCCCCCAAAACACACGTAGGGTGGGATCAATGATTTTTGGATGACTGCGCGATTACGCATAATGATGCGCCCCCTCCTCGAGCGACTTCCTGTGCTGGGTGCAGTGCAAGTCGCTTTTGTCGACCTCCCTACGTTTGACATGGATGTGACCTGTTATGGGGGTGAAATGTGGATGCTGGGGCCGATTAAAACGTTTTTCATCAACATGATTCGTGATGTTGTGTTGGGGCAATATGTGTTCCCTGATACATTGACCATTCCCATTGACCAGGTTAGTTGTGGATGTGGTGGTGTGTTGATTGTTGTGGCGGTGTACGTACAGTTGCTGCTTGTATTTTCTACGTGGATCGTTGTCCCCCCTCTTTTCTTTTTTTAGCATGTCCCCCCTCTTTTCCTCTTCCCTCCTCTCCCCTGCCCTTCCCCACATCACCACACACACCTGTCATTCCCCCCCCACACACCTGTCCCCCCCACACAGCATGTTCGCCCAATAAACCCACCAGAGGGCCTGTTGGAATTGGAGATAGTGGAGGGTGTCAATGTGCCCAGGATGGATTGGTGGCCTGGTACACATGCAGACATGTTTGTAGAGTATGTGGGGTGTGTAGTGTATATGTGTTGTGCGTATGTGCAGTGTGTATGTGTAGGGCATATATAAGTGTACATGCAGACGTGTTGAGGATGTGCACCGCTGATGTGCCATCACATCACACCAGACAACAACAACAACAAACCTTTACATACACCTGCACACCTCCACACACACACACACACACACTTACACCCCCCCACACCCCAACACACAGGTTGTGGGTCAGCAAAAAACACAAATCCCGCACAAGGGTGATCACCAGTGCTGCACCTGTGTACAATGAGCGCTTTTCATTCCCTGTGCATGTGGTATCGCAACAGCAGTGCAAGATAATATGTTGGGATGTGGATGCACTAGGCAATGAAGAAATTGGGAGGTGTGTGTTGTGTGTGTGTTTGTGTGTTTGTGTGTCCAGAGTGGGGTGCTTTTGGTTGGGTGGACGCATGCATATCATGTATGTGTGTTTGTTGCAAGCAATCGGTATTGAGTATGTGGAATACTATGCACATATTGTGTTAGTATTCCACATACAATACTGCACATAGCATGAACTACCCATACTACACATACATGCCCTGACCACACATACCATACACATATCTCCTCCCCATTTCACAAATTATGCATATCCCCAGGGTCATGTTTGAATTGAGTGAAGTTGACAGTGGCTCATATAATGTGTGGATTGAGGTGCCACGAGGTGCCCAGGGTAAGGTCAACCAATGGACGGTTGCAAATATTGTAGATGAACATTCTAAAGCATTTCGCTTGCACCTCAAGGTATGCTTCATGCATTGATGGTTTGCCATGATTTGCCATGATTCGTTCAACCTTGCTGTTGACTTTGCCATGGTGACTTTGCCATGTTGACCATTTCTTGGACTTTACCATGTTGACCATTCCAGGTGTATTCATCCCGCCCCTCATCATCCCTCATCATCCACCCCCTGTTTTCACCTCCCTTCCCCTTTCCCCCCCCTTTCTACCCCACCTCCCTTCCTTCCCTTTTCCAACCTTCCTTTCTACACCCTTTTCTCCCCCCCCCCCCTTCCCACCAGGGCAAGTGGTATCGCTTCACCCCTGAAGAAGTGGGCTTGATCTCTGCTGCACAAATGTTGGGTCCCCTGCGAGTGCTTTCTACCAAAGCTGGCCGTGAACTTGATGAAACAATATCGTGCTACTTACTCAGGGGGTCGTTGCAGATTATTGTGCAAGCAGCGAGGGGTTTGGGTATCAAGCATAGCAAGCGTGTGTACGTATTTTTGGAAAGGGGGGGGATGGAAGAGGAGGATTGTGTGTCGTTGTGCTTGGTGTGCCTGCCCATACACCCATACATACACACCCCCACACACCCATACATACACCCCCCCACACACCCATACATACACCCCCCCCCACACCCTCACACACACCATACAAACCCATGTCACACCACAGATTTTGCAGCATCAAGGTGGAAGACAAAACATCATCTACGGTGGGTAAGTATGGACCACGTGGTGTTGCTCCCACTGCTGTGTATGATGCACATGATGATAGTATAGCCAGCGTGACGTTTTCCCACTTTTTTGAGGTAAGGAGGGTTTGTGTGTTGTGATGTGGGGGTGTTGTGGTGTTGGGGGGGGGTTGTGGTGTGTGGTGTTGTGGTGTGTGAGTGTTTTCCAACTTTTTTGAGGTAAGGGGTGTTTTGTGGTGTGTGACCTCACCCACTCAACCCCCCTCACTCACCCCCACGTTACCCCACTCAACCCCCCTCACCCACCCCATTCCCCCAAACTATATCCTCTCACCCCCCCCCCTCTACCCTCTCTCAGCACAAGTTGGACTTGACAGAGGTGAGCATGAAGGAATGCATTCACCTGCAACTCAAGCAGTCAAACGGGGTCAAACTAGGGTCAACGTCTTTGAGAATTTCGGATGTGGTTGACCAGAATGTAGCAGGATGGCAGCCGTTGACTGGTGGAAAGTCAACAGCAGAGATAATGCTGTTTATACGCTGGTGTGGGTTTTTTGACTAATGTGTGATTATAGTGTGCATACCTTTCGAGGGTGATGATGCATGTGTGTATGTACTGATCGTCATGAGGGGATTCCCCTTTGTGTATGTAGACACAACGCAGGTGATTGCCTCCAATAAGACATACACATGTGTTGGTTGTATAGGAAATGCATATGTGTTGTGTAGGAAATTCAGGTGACGTACTGTCAAGCATACTGTGTGTATATGGCATACTGTGTGTGTATGCATTGTCATCATCAATTGCCTGCTGCTCGTTGTGGCTGCATGCTCTGTATAGAACACTGGATATATACAATAACATATATGCGCATATTCCTGCGACACACTGCGCATGCTTCTTTTCCTCAATGTGTTTACCAAACCAAATCTAGCACCATCAAGAACCCCCAACAGTAACCATAAACAATAATGTGTACATATTTGTGGGGAAAAAAGAGATTTCCTCTCAAAATAAAGAACAAAGTTGTTCTCTGATGATTACATTCAATCGCATGCTTCCTCCCTTTGACCTAGTGATTCCTCCTCCCTTTGACCTAGTGATTCCTCCTCCCTTTGACTGTAAATGAGTCTCTCTACATGTCAGAAATCAATATATCTCTTTTCATCCCTATTGCCCTTTCATCCCCCTGTATTCTGACCACTGGTTCCCACTGGTTCCCACCTGTTCCCACTGGTTCCCACTTGTCCTCATCATGCAGGTCCTCAGCACAATCATGCTGCTTGCACTACATACATCACCTACACGTCATTCTTCATGGATGTCATGCACGTACATCACAAACACATCATGATTGTCGTGTACATCATCAACACATCATGGTTGTCGTTATGCACGCAGCACCACATACATCACCTACACATCATGATCGTACACGTTGTGCACACAGCCATCGTTGTCCATCTGCCTCCGGAAACACCCAACTTCCATCCTCCAATTCCTGTATGCATGCTGTGAATGGTGGGGGGTGCTGCAAGGCTGCCTGTGTTTTGGGGTTGGTGATGTGTGGTGTTTGTAGGGTGTGGTGGGTGTGTAGGGCGTGCATGGGCTTGAAGGAAAAAAAAAAAAGAAAGAAAAGAAGCATGGGTATGGTTTTGACGAATATTCCTATGACTAGATACGTACTTGTTTCCCACCTGCAGTGCATGCACACACACACACATAAACAAACAACAAACAAACAAAGAAGCAAACACCACATACCACGTGTGCACCCACAGTGTATCTCAGTTGGTGTCGTTGTTTCCACTTGTAAAAATATTTCGGTCCCAGTAGCTGAAATATGTGATCCCTCATCTCGTCATTGCTCACCAATAAACCTGTATGCGTGTTATTGTATTTGTAATTGTATTTGTGTGTGTGCATGTGTACATTTGTGTGTGTACATGTGTATATATGTACATTTGTGTGTGTACATGTGTACATCTGTACATTTGTGTGTGTACATGTGTACATCTGTACATTTGTGTGTGTACATGTGTACATCTGTACATTTGTGTGTGTACATGTGTATATCTGTACATTTGTGTGTGTACATCTGTACATCTGTACATTTGTGTGTGTACATGTGTACATCTGTACATTTGTGTGTGTACATGTGTATATCTGTACATTTGTGTGTGTACATGTGTATATCTGTACATTTGTATATTTTCATGCATAGTATACATACTTGTATACACATATGCAAGTACGTACACATACACACATACCCTACACCTACCCTCTCACACACACGTCCACCTGCCCAAAACTTCCCCCCTCACACCCTACAACCCCCCTCCCCCCCACACACTCTTACCTTGCTTCCCGGCCTTAACTGCCGCATACAACCAATACCAATCATCATTAGAACCTGGTGGAGTTGTATACAATCCGTGATTCAATCGTTGCTGGTGGAAAAACTCTGCTGCCTCCGGGTTGGCCGTTGACGCCGAACGGACACGCCCCACATGCAGGACGAGTAATGGGCGCGCGTGTGGGTGTTGGGTGGCTATTTCTTGTAACATGAGTTGTATTTGTTGGATGCTAAAGCCACCCTCGGCAAAGTTTTGACCATAGAGAGCAACATTGGCACCATCCACGATGACATCATATGGCCCTGTGTGGGTATGGAGTGGGAATTGTGTGTTTTTGTAATGGGAATTGTGTGTACCGGGTGGGAATTGTGTGTATATGTGCCTTTTTGTATGTGTATGTGCTTTTGTTCATATGTGTATGTGCTTTTGTACATAATGATGACATCCGCACCACCACAAGAAAGTGCCACATGTACCATCCCTCCCACTCCACACACCACCCCACTCCACACCACCCCTCCATACACACACACCACTCCACACACCATGATGCTCCAACCACCGTTGAAAATGCGCAAAGTTGCTCCCACCATTCTTTCCTCCCTTTTCCCTCTCCTCTGCAAGTTTGGCAATAGCAGTGGCAAACGCATCCCACTCGGAATCTTCTAGGTCGAGTGCAGCCAAGCGGGCCCCTGTTGCTCTACAGGTCCCATGTTCGTTGACGGTGGTGAGGGTGACGTGCCAGGTGGTGGGGGTGTTGGTGGTGGGGTTGGGGGGGGAGGCTTGGAAGAGGGTGGCTGCCTGAGAGAGAGTGTGTGTGTGTGTGTGTTGTTGTTGTTGTTGCTTTGCTGGAAATGTGTATGTACACCTATGCATACGTATGTCTTGGCGAATACCAACCACACGCATGAATATGCACATAAACAACACATCCATTCATTCACAAACACAAACCAGTCATTACAACCCAGTCACCACACACACACACACAACACACCCACACACCCACTCTCCCTCTCACACCCCCACTCTCCCTCTCCCATCCACAACCCTACACACACCTGTTGCAACGTATATGCGGATGCATACGTCAGGCCAGCACTGACACGTCGCAGTACATCCACCACCACATCCCACGGTGCACCATGACTGCATGCTTGCATCACTGCCCCATATTCTCCCTCTGTGAGCTCTAACCCTGTGGACTCTACCTGCTGCCATACTTGCATCACCTGCTTCCACTGTTTTTTTTTGGGGGGGGGGGGGTATTATTGGGGTGGGTTTGTGTGGTGGTGTGGGTGGGGTTGTTAGGTGGTCTGGGTGTCATGTGCTTGTACTGCCGCACAACACACCTTCACACCACAAACAGACCCCCCCCCAAAAAAATCACGCACCCACATGGGAAAAACACACACACGAAAACAAATAGAAATACAGACCACCAAAACACCACAAACACAACACACAAAAACACAACACACATAAACACAACACAAACAATCACAACAAACCTGTCCAGCAGCAGCAAATGCAAGCAGTGCAGGTGTATAAGACCTCAGTCGTGCAGGTGCCCCACTTGTTTGTAAATGTGTAGCATACTCAAACGCCTGTGTGGGGTTGCCTGATGCAGCTGCAATACGTGCCATTGCTGTAAATATTGTTTCCTTCTTGTCCATTGCTGTGTGGGTGCGTGGGTGTGGGTGTGGGTGTAGGTGTGGGGGGTGTAGGTGATTGGAAAGCAAATGGTTGTTTGTATGTCCATGTGTACCCCCCCCACTCACACACATGTCCATGGCACCAACACAGCATACACAACATAAGAAGAGACACACAGCATACACAGCACACTACACACGAATAACACCAACATACACACAGCATACTACACACGAATAACACCAACATACGTAATGTATCAGGTAGTGTTGCAAAAATCCTCTGACCATGAGCAAATCGTTCTTCTTCAGTCAACACAGGCAACACCATGTCCTTGGGGGGCAGGAATGAATTATTACTGTAATCAGGCTCCTCTTGCTGCTTTTCTTCTTCTTCTTCTTCTTGTGTGTCTGTTGCTTGTTGTTGTTGTGCTGCGATCGCATTTCCACCAGTAAGTGTTCCTCCTTCATCACCTTGTACCCCCTGTGTTGATGCACCATTCACCTGGACCCCACCACTGGGACCTTCACCCTCCAAGACACCTGCCTGCCCTCCTGCTGTTTCTGCTGTTGTATTTGCTGTTGTATTTGCTGTTGTTTGTGGTACATCTGGTATGTCCAGCCCACCAATACCCCCTCCCCCTACAGTGCCCCCTCCCCCTACAGTTGCCACAGCCACATGGTTCTCTTGATCTTCCTGCTGTTCCTCATGATGTTGACTTTGACCTTCCTCCTCCTCCTCGTCATCGGAAGGTGGGGGCATGGGTGGGAGGGGTTGTAGCTGAGCAGTGAGTTGATGCTGGAGTGTGTGGTCCCATTGCTCACCTGTGTGATATGATGTGTGATGATGTGTGATGATGTTGATATGATGGTGGTGATGTGTGAGATGTGGTGATATGATGGTGGTGGTGATGCGTGATGTGTATGATGATGTGTATGATGATGTGTATGATGATGGCTTGTGATGCATTGCATGAGAGTCATCTGTACACAAACACACATACACGAATCTTTCAACATATGCTGTCAACCACCACCATACACCCTTTTCCCCCTCACAGAAAGACGTACCGCCTGCACACAAGTAGAGTATCCCCACATACGCATCTGCTGGTACACTCACCCCCCGTTGTTGTGCTTGTTCATATACCCACACAGCCAGAGCAGGATCGTGTTGTCGTGCTGCCCATCGTACTGCCAGTCGTATCTCCATATCTGGGCTCTGCACCTTGTTGTTGCGGCGCTTTTTGCGTCGTTGCTTGGACTGCTTTGTTGTTTGGGCTGTGGTGAGGATGGTGTGCAGTGTGTGGGTGTGTTTTGTTGACAACCATGTTGATGACCATGTTGATGACCATGTTGATGACCATGTTGATGACCATGTGCAATCCTGCAAGCACAACACCCTCCAATGGAATGAAAAAACCGCATATGAACACCAAACATACTTGGTGGAGCATCACGCTTCATGCTGCCGCTGGGTGGGTCGGCGGGAAGATGGATGACAGAGGGTGGTGGTTTGTCACTGCTGGATGGGAGGGCACGACGCAGCAAATAGGGGGCACTGCGTTGGGGTGTTGGTGTTGGCAGCTCAAAGGCTGCAGGTGAAAGACTGTGCATGTGTGTGTGGGTTGGTGTTGCTCAGCGGCCGTCGATTGATCAGCACGTTTGACCAAGCAATGCCAACCAACCTCGATCCAAATGGCAAGGGCGATTGCAAAGCAGTGTGTGCAATTCGTAATGGCAATGGAGTGGTGGCTGGATGTGTCAACGCCTTGACAGCTGCGTGTTTGACTAGTTGGTGCCGCAGCATGTGTTGGACAGCTGCTGCATCTGCTTGAGCGTACTTGAACTGTACTTTTGTTAACGTACTCAGTGTTGAGGGTGATGGTATTGCTGTGGTGTTGCACTGTGGTGTTGTTGCAATGGCTAGGAGCAAGCGAATTATATTTTCCCGATACAAAACAACAAGACACAAACGTGTGCCACCACCACCCACATCATTTCAGCAGCAGCACTAGCCTGCTGCTGCCCTGTACACTGTATATCAACAACCCCTTCACTGTATCAACAATCTCCAGCTTGTACCATTCATATTCCAAAAGCCAAATGCATCTTGTAACAACACCATGTATCTCCCATCACCGTGGGAGTGCGTGCCTGCTCACGACGCACAGCACAAGCCGTGCAAAGCGCGCATCCAAACCCAATTGTGTCGTAGCATGCACGTCCTCCTCGAGCAACAGCAAAGACATCATTGATGGTGGCAATTTCGTCATTAAAAAGACCTACACAATCCATGGCAATTCATTCGTCATGGTGCGTCGGGCGCCCGGAAACCTTCCGCCTGTGCAACCACGTCGACGCTATGGTGGCGTGGCAGACCTGGTGCCCTACCAGCGTGCACCTCCCAGCCTGGGGAGTGACCTGCATGTTGGGGATGTCCTGCGGCAGCCCATGGACATTTCCAAGTTTGCCGTGGTGATGGACACTGATGTGGTGCTGGAGGTCCCGGATGATGCAGTGGAGGTGTTGCCTGACGATTATGTGCTGGGTGGGGATGATGAGGAGGTGCAACCATCAACCAATTGCACAGGCATTGTGTGGGTTGGCTCTGATGACATGGTATGTTGTTGGGGGAATGATGACTGTGAAGGACAGTGTGCTGTTACACTGTGTATACCGTATCAAACACACGCACACCAAATACACACAACACAGGCGCAGCCAACAGAGCATCAGTGGAATGATGCCAATCCATCCCCTCGCCGAACAAGCCGCCTGCACTTTACCTGCAACATGTGTGGACATCGCAATGAAAAGCTCATCAACCCCCGTGCATGGGAGGAGGGCACCGTGTTTGCTCGCTGTGATGGGTGCAGTGTGGTGCACAAGCTCAAGGACAACCTCAATTTGATTGACGAAATTGTGTACAACCGTGATGAAGAAGAAGATGGTGATGATGATCAGCATCCGGGCATCACGGCAACATCATCAGCATCTCCCGAGGTTGACGATGCCACTGCAGCTGCATACTCGCAGGGCTTGCCTCGTACTCCGTTTGTCGTGGGTGATTTGGTGGTGCCACCTGGGTTGGTGGTGGAGCCGGAGGACCCCCTGTGCAATTAGTGATGTACAATGAGTTGATGTACCTTGTGATGGGGGGTTGGAACGGACAAGGGGGTTGGAATGGACATGACATGCTTCATGGGTTTCATGGGTATTCTTCCATGGGTTGTCTGGAAGGATGTGTACGAGCGGTCGTATGCTGTGTATTTTCTTGTTGTGTGGATTATGTTTTTCTTCTTCGTAGCTGCTGCTGCTGTTGTTAATAGAGTGTGTATGTAGGATATGAGATGGTTCACTCGTTGACATGTACCACGACGATACTTGCATGTACCAACACCGACGCCCATGCAATTGGGGGGTATGCTTTTGCAATGTACCCACAATGTGCTTGAGCTGCTCTTCCCTCACATTTCTGTGTAACATGTACTGAACGGTGAGTACACCGTAGTGTCTTGATTATTACAACATGTGAATATGGATCGGTGGTGAGCAATGGATACAAAAAAATACGATCAGTCAGTCAACACAAAGTCAACCATGCGTTGCTGCACACAACACATAACACACACAAACACTCAATTGACAACATGAAGTGCTAACAGAATACCCGGCAAACAACAACAGCAATGGCAATAACAGCAAACAACCTGCATCTTCTCCTGACAGCGTACTCCCCACTTTGTACTCGCTCACCTCCACCCACGCATTCTTACCCTCTACCTGCTACTCCACCAGCGTCATCTCAGCAATGCGATTGGGTGCATAGACATCCTTGTGTTTGTCCCACAACGCCTGCAACGCAGCAATATACCGCGCATGCGTCTTATTGAGCACTTCCTGAAATTCAGGGCTCCGCATGTCCCCCTCGAATTTCTCCACCTTGATAGGGGTCCCCGTCACGATGGTGGTTGGCACACGGTGCGGCATGAGGCCCCACCATGACCTGAAAATGAACCCCTCCCCGCGAACCACGGGGAGCGTAAAGCCGACCCGTTTTTCCATGGCTCGCAATCTGGCTGCCCATATGGGGCTGAGCTGGATGATGTCATAATGGTCATTTTCCCCAAAGGAGATGACAGGCACAAGGGATGCACCTTGTTGAAAAGGGGGGGGTATGTGAGTGGGGATGAATATGAGAGAGCAGTGGGGGCGGGGTGATTAAGGGAGAGGAGGGGGCTCTGTGCATATGTATACCCATTCAGCTTCCACAAGTATACCCATACAGCGCCTTGCAGCTTGTGATGTGCACAAAACTGCACAAAACAAACACGGCTTGATACTACTAATACCCATACTATCACATACACATGCACACACACACAGAACCCACTGTATACACACCTTACCCACCACATATCTCACACCAAACCCACCACATATCACACACCTGTTTGCAGTGCAAGTTTGACAAACCCCTTGCGCCGTTTCAGGCACAGGTCATAACGGTGGGGGCGCACCAGCAATGCCTCTATTGCCCCACCCACTACAATCATGATGGCCCGTCCCGGCCTTGTGGAGTGGGTGTGTGTAATGGATGTGTGTAGTGATATGTGTGTAGTGGATGTGTGTCTTGGTTTCTACAGCACACGTGTGCAGTGGATATCTAGATAGAAATGTGCATAATCGTATATATAGTGACATGTGTGTAATACAAATGCAAAACCTCCTGGCACACACCACATACTTGGAGAGCATACGCAGGCATGATGATTTGCTGACATCACCCACATTGTGCATGAGGAGGTACTCTCGTAGAAATGGCGCCCTGCGTGGGGGTGGTTAGTCAACATTGTAGGGTGAATGCATCACATAGAACATGGTAGGGTGAATGCATCACAAACCGTTCATGGAGGGGATGATTTATACACTGCTCATGCACACAACAACACATGCACACAACAACACATGCAACCTACAGCACATGCGCATAACATCACATGCACATAACAACATATGCACCAACCCACATTTCCGACATCATCCACACTACCAGCCCAACATACCGCATGTTGTTGACCAGGGTCAGTGCAGCCACACGAATACCAGGAAACAAGGAATCAAATCCCAACCCATTTGTAGCAAAGCCACACCAGGCACCAAAGGCGAGGATGCCATGTGGGTGAAATGCAAAGATGTAACGTTCGTCGGGGGGTAGGTCGGCATCCTTGACCATTTTCATGTCAAAGTAGGATGCAATGTAGCGTGCTACTGGTGTACTGTGGGTGTTGTGTGGGTATTGTGTAAGCACGTGTGCACACAGATAGTTGTGATCACATGCAGTCATATGCAAAGTCACATGCAAAGTCACATACTAGCGCAGCGGTGATGGCCAGTTGAATGGGCATGGCAATGGGCTCCATATGATGTAGGTGATGTACCTGTTGCAGGATGAATGATGTGCTGTCCGTGCCGATGATGGAGCACCATGCAAGAACACCAACAACAAAACATGTTCACCTCAAACAGCACAACGTACAGCAGCAGTGGCAGTCGTATCCAAGACACGTTGTACAGCAACCATCCTGCAAAGACCCAGGTGTACAATGACAAACCAAATGTCCAACAGTAAAACAGCACACAGAATTCTTCCGTGAGCCACTGCGACAATGGTTTAGACGCCACACCGACACCGCTGCGTGACTTCAAAACCGTGCTGGTGGTGGTGGTGACAGTCATCCTTTCAGAGACGATCAGTTGCAAACTCCCTTCACCCTTGTCAGCACACCTCACACACAAAATGGGTGCTCTCAAACTGTTGATGAAAATCTCTGCTCTTTGTTGAAAAAGAAGAACGAGGAAAGAGAGAGAGGGAGGGAGGAAAGAGAGAGGGGGAGAGGGGAGAGGAAGAGAGAGGAAGAGAGGGGAGAGAAAAAGAGGGGGAGAGAGGGGAGAGGGAGAGGAGAGGGAGAGAGAAGAAAGAGAGAGGGGAAAAAAAGGAGACGTCATTTCCAAAATTCCCTTTACCATTGTCAGCACACAACTCACACACAAAATGGTGCACACAAAACTTTATAAAAAGCATTCTACTCCTTCTTGAAAAAGCTTTCAAGATACTCGACCTCGCCCTTGGAGCCAATAAACAGTGGCACGCGCTGGTGCACTGCGGTGGGGCAAATATCCATCACACGTTCTCGGCCGGTCGACCCCTTGCCACCAGCCTGCTCTGCAATAAAGCTCATGGGTGCGCACTCATACAACAAGCGCAGCTTGCCGTTGGGGTTCTTCTTGTCCCCTGGATAGCCATAGATGCCACCATACAACAGGGTACGGTGAAAGTCACCCACCAATGCACCAATGTAGCGTGCGCTGTAGGGCTTGCCGCCCCACTTGGTCTCGTCCTTGAGGCTGTTCATGTAGTCCTGCAGTGTGGGCTCCCAGCCGTTGTAGTTGCCCTCATTGAATGCATAAATCTTGCCCGTCTCAGGGATCTTGACATCACGGTGTGTCAACACAAACTCGTGCAGCAGTGTGTCGAGGGTGAAGCCATACACGCCATTGCCCACAGTCAACACCAAGACGGTGGAGGTGGAGTAGAGGGCGTAGCCGGCACACAGCAGGCTGTTGCCTGGTTGGCACACATTGACAATGCACTTTTGCATCATGCCCTCGGGGTCATCCATGTCCTCCACTGAGCACTCCTCACTGGGGGAGTAGATGCCAAAGATGGAACCTGAAGATGGAAGAGGGGAGGGGGGATGGGTGGGTGGATGGGAAGGGGGATGGGTGGGGACATGTTGGCATGTACATGCATATGCTGTGTGTGTGCATGTGTGTATGCACTACTTGTGTACGCATATGCGCCCAACATACACAAACACACACCAACATGCACACATACACACACTGCAAAAAACATACCAACAGAAATGCCTGCATCAATGTTGGAGGATCCATCCAGAGGATCAAACACCACGACATAATTCCCCGAGTATGTCTCCTCCACAAACACGGGTTCATCCTCCTCCTCTGAGGCAATCACACCAGTGCGACCACTGGAACGCAGGCAGTTGCTAAAGACAATGTTGGACACCACATCGAGCTTTTTCTGATCCTCACCTGGTGTGATGATAGTGATGGTGGTGGTGGTGTATTAATTATTTTATGTATCTTTACTTATTTATTTCTTTATTAATGTGTGTGTGTGTGTCTGAGGGAGAGAGAGTGTGTGTGTGGGTGTATACACAGATGTATACAAAGGTGTATAATAATTGGTGTTCCTGCATGTGTGTGTGCTATCACCCCCAACAACACCCCAAACACAAAAACACACCCTGCACGTTTTGGGCACCAGCAACACCAGTCAAGTCAGACAACCCTGCACGGTTGACCAACGAAGCAATCTGCTTGCATGCAGATGCAATAGAGGAAATCACAGTAGCCAGCTCATTGTCAATACGACCACTGGCCTCTTCCTTGAGCAACCATGTGGTCAGGGTGAAGGTGTCGTACTCAGTGGGGGCATCGCTGCTGCTGGAGGTGGAGGGGGCCTTGACCTCAGTGGCGGCTGCCTGGGCATGCACCTGCACACTGCTGCGGCTGCTGCGAACCTGTGTATGTTGTCGTTGTGGTGATGGAGGGGATGGTGTACGAAGGTGATTGTCGTAGTACAACCAATGGGATGTGTTTGTGCAGACACTGTGTGTTTCATGTGAATGCATTATTCCCTCCTGCAAGATAACAACAACAGCACACGTACAGTGCGGCGTATGGGCTCGGCAACACGGCCAAACACTGGCACTGGGAGGGCGCGGGTGACCACCCGGCTTGTGGTGTGCGTTGCACTGCTCAAAGACATTGCAGTAGCCGACATCTGTGGGGAGGTGTCGAATATGTCAACAAAAGCACATCTGGACAGCAATAAGCCCGTCCTAGGCCGTGCCGGCAATCTGGCATGCACGTCAATGCTGTGCACCCCGCTCTTTGTGAGGCCATACAACACAGCAAATCACATGCGTTTGATCATTGCGGATCGCATTAGCATGCAATATCGTGGATGCACGTTAGGCAGAACCTCAGAAAGGCAGCAACGCACCTTGTGTAAATGCAAGCTCGACAGCGGCGAGCGAGGGGATGAGCGGAAAGGTGTTGATACTTGGTCACACTATGAATACGTGTGAATCCTGTTGAGATCAAGGTGACGAGGAAAACAAACAGTTTTTGCTTTTGGTGTTTTGTGGCCAAGTGCGGACCATATCGTTGTTCAGCATGGCGTTCAAGTTTGACTTTGCGCTGGACACTGTCCAACAGGATGCTACATTGCCACATGGCGATACACAGGCATCGGACACAACCTTGTGCGAAAGTGATGCACGATGCATTGAACTGCCAAGCCCACAGCCAACAGGGATCCCATGTGGTCAGATTGAGCATATTGATGTGTTGTCAGACGTGCAGCTAGCCAAGGTTTGATGAGGTGGAAGAGGTAAGAAAAAACTACGACGACTATCCATCACTATGCCGCCTGCCCACCATGCAGGTTGTGCTCTCAAGCAGTGCAGCGGCATTGCTCGGACAGTCACAGCAGATACAGCAGAATGATGTGGTTGCAGGGGAGTATGAGGGTGGATTCAAACTCTGGGAGGGGGGTATCGACCTTGCTGCACACGTAGCCCGTATGTGGCATGTTGATACCACCACCACCAGCAGCAGCATGGATGCACCACTGGCAAATCAACATGTGTTGGAGCTTGGCTGTGGTGCTGGGCTTCCCGGTATTGTTGCATTGCTGGCTGGTGCACAACACGTTGTGTTTCAGGTGTGTCATACTATGTGAACTACATGGGCTGCAGTGGTGCAACTGGGCAACTGGCACGTTTGTTTCCCCAACAAAAATAACAACAACAGGATTACAATGCTCCTGTACTGCAACATGTCACGATGGCCAATGTAGCGGCCAACATTGCTGCTGCACAAAACAAGACCCATATGTATAGCCGTGCACGGTTTGTTGCAGGTGCATGGGCCAGCATGCCCGCATGGTTGACCGAGCAGGGGTTAGTCAACGCGTTTGATGTCATTCTAACTGCAGAGACCGTGTATGATCTGGGAAATGTGCCATCATTGATGCAAAGCATAGCCAAGGTATAGTGTTTTTGTATTGCCAGCAACAGCTTATCTTCTTTCTCCATGAAGAAACCACCCACCTCTTCCGCATGAAATACAGGCAATGAAGCCAGGCACGGGGGTGTGTTACCTAGCAGCAAAAAGCTACTATTTTGGTGTTGGTGGCAGCACTGCGCATGTGCACACAGCAGCAGCAGACGTGGGGCTTTGTGTGGTGGATGTGGTTGTGTTGGATGATGGGCGGTCAAACAAGCGTGAGGTGTTGACCATTCGATGGGCAGGGGAGATGAGAGAGGGATCGTCATAATTTCTACTGGGTAGTTGATGTTTCAGTGTATTCTCTATCATTTGCTTATTTTTATTCCCCAAAATAATATTCCCCAAAATTGATGTTGTATTATACAAAACTCTTCAGTATACACTCACAACTCTTTTTCACTGGCTTTCTCACTACCATAACTGGCTTTCTCACCACCAGTGTACACCACTTGAAAGACGGCAGAAAAATCCAACGAGGGATGTGTTTGTGCCACCTGTTGATACAACGCTGCTGCTGCAGTGGTCATAGGGATCGGGGTACCCACCAGTGCAGATGCTTGATGCGCCAGCTGCAGGTCTTTGACCATGAGTGACGCCCCAAACCCGTTTTGGTAGTTGCGTGAAGATGGGACGCCTTGCATCACACCCTGATACGTGTTTTGGATGTGTATATGTATGGATGTACATGGATGGAGATGTACGCACGATGCGTGGGGACAAGATGAATAGTTGTTGCATGTTGATGGCACACGCACCGGGCATGGGTTGTATGTGTCACTACTCCAGCAGCGTGCAGAGGAAGTATTAAACACGTCAGAGAGCAATTTTGGTTCGAGTCCCAGTGCTTGCCCCAATGCCAAACCCTCCGACACAGCTGCCATACTTATGCCCAATACCAGATTATTACACACCTTGGTTACAGGGATACAGGGTGTGTATGAAGAGTGGTGATGTATTGGGTACAATGTATGTACCCCATGTCTGGTGTACACACCATACACTCTGTGGTGCACTGTACGGAATACTGTGCACAACACCCCAACACTCAATATACCACATACCTTGGCAGCAGACCCACATCCCTCTCCTCCACAATGTGTAATACGTGATCCCATCAACTGCAATACTTTTCTGGCTTGCTCCACTGCTGCAACACTCCCTCCACACTGAAGACAGGGTGTATGTGAGGGTGTGTGAGGGTGTGCAGGGGTTGCAATTGTATACCATGAAAGAAGTACATCAGATATTGGTATGTCATGTATACAGGATCATGTATGTGCACACTTGCACACACACACCTTGGGTGCAACAACAAAAACAAAAACAACCATATTGAAATTGTAACAGCAGCAACAAAGGACATTGACAAAGGCTACCATGAATGTGAGTGTACCAGCTGCTGCGCCAGGCACCCCACCAGACACAGGGGCATCCACAAATGCAGGGGTATGCGGGTGCTGTGTGTCAATACCAGTGCTATCAGGGTGCAACCTACTCTGTGCCACAGCAGCAGCAACCTGAGGGAACACATGAGGACGATGTGCAAACACAAGGGTGTACAAGTAATTGATGCACCCTTGAGATATGGATGTTGTACCACGACAACCACCGACATCATACCATCCGGGATGATGCAGGATCTATGGTGGAACTGTCAATGAGGAGTGGTGCGGTGACACCCCCAGATGCAGCGAGCAGGCCTTGTGGCCCAGTGTAGACCTGTTGCACTGCAGCGGCAGATGGAAGCATGGTGATCACGGTGGTGAGGTCTGGTTGGCTGGCAAGCTCTGCTGGTGAGGAGCAGATGGTAACATGGCTGCCATGTGCAGATGCCAGATGCGCGGGGGCATCGGTGCGATCGTGCACAACGAGGTCATGTCCTGCCTTGATCAGGTTGGTCGCCATGGGCATGCCCTGTGATGGATGTGAAAGGGTTGGGGTACGTATTGTGAAATATCTCCACATGCAAGCCTCAGTACCATGTTGCCTAGTCCTATGAATCCAATCTGTGAGTAGGCGATGATGTGGCAGACGAAAAACAACACGATCACAATCATCACAATCCCCCCGAGTAATACCTTGTCGCATGCGCTAGCTGTTGTGTGCACGCATCGTATACTGTATCGCAGATCGTAAGACTCGCTGATTCGTCGAAATGCCTGTCGCATACTGCCTGCAACTTGCTGATGCTCTGTTTGATGGTTATCTCTGCTTTATATTTGCGTTTGATAGATGATGTGCATGATGATGTGTGCAGTGGTTTGATGAGTGGAGTTGGGTTTCTTGCAATATATTGAACATCTGGGACACAGAAGTAAAATTCCCACACAACTCTCATCTCTTCCACGCCCAATTGAGCCACATACATTTGAGACATACTAAAGACAGACAGTGTTGAGACACCCCAACAAATCAAAGGACCTTGAGTGCGCAGCACATGCCAACTTCATCCCATCCAGACTTGTCACAACCCCGGCCAGCATAACAAAACCCGTCATGTCGTTGGGGAGATGTACATCGCAAGCACTGGAGGAAGTGGTTGCCAGCATGTGTCAGGATCGCAAAGAGGAGGAGTTGCTTGAAAGCTATGCAGGTCAGATGCCTTGCAGCGTTCGTGTAGTGCATTGCCTGCACGTTGCAGTATGTCTTCCATCCTCAACCCCATCAACACAGACTTGTATGCCATTTTGAAGACCACTGAAAAGCTGGAGCGTGCATACGTCCGGGATGACATTAGCGCCAAGGATTATGAACCTGCATGTCAGAAGCTCATTGCCCAGTTTCGCACACTGTGGGAAACACTGCGTGATACGGTATGCCTCCTGGGGGATGACCAATGCATTCACACACAGAGATCCAACACAATATCACCCCGTCACATTAGGTTCCCAACGTGGAGCATTTCATGGCGAGCTACAACATGCAGTGTCCCATGGCTGCAAAGCGCTTGATACAATCGGGATTGCCAGCAACTGTAGAGCATGGCAAACCTGGGTATGGGTTGTTCGACTGGCATATTTGTTTGTATGTGCTTGGATGTTCATCACGCCTGATCATTATCCTCCCTTGTACCATGATCCTCCCTAGTACCATTATCCTCCCTTGCACACACTACACAGGACTGGTTCCGCATCAGCCAAAGATATAGCAGAAACAGTACAAAACTTCATCACAACTATGGATACCATCAAACTGAAACTCATTGCCATTGATCAGGTACTTGTGCAGCAGTGGGCGTGTGTTCTGATGTGCCACTCGTGTGTGTGCACTAGTGTTGTATGGAGGAGCCTCTATAGAGGACTGCACGTATGCACACCCATGCGCATCACATGGTCCTCCTTGCTAGTCTTCAACCAAATTTCCCACTTTTTAATCCCCCGCACGCGCAGGTCTACCCATTGTTGACAGACCTTGTCAAGAGCTTGCATTGTGTGACGCATTTGCCACCTGACTTTCGTGCAAAAACCCTCACCAAGGGTTGGCTGACAAAACTACATGGCCGACCTGCATACGACCAGCTGACGGAAGAGGAGGAACGGCAGCTCTTGTTTGATTTGGAGTCGGCATACAACGATTTCATGGGTGCACTGCCCAAGGGCAGTGGGGTGTAATGTGGTGGCGTGTATGACACATAAGTATATATATATCATGTGTGTACCACTAGACTCCAGGCATGTTGTTTTTTTGTAGTTTTTGATCACCTCCTCATATGATGTTTTCAGATCATTTTATATCCACTGCCTACTTGATTGTTACTGCATTAAAGCAGCAAGACTGATCATCTGCACATCCACCGCCCAAAGTCTAGCCGTGCACCAGCGTATCCTCGTACATTGCATTATCTAGCATATACGCAGACAATACTACTACGACGAGTTGTGTGTGGTCAGCTGCAAACCAAAATAGGATGCGAGCACAACAATTGCGGCTTAGAACGGGCACTGGCAGGCACAAAAGCAATCGGAATACTACATTAGTGAGCAACGTTGTACCGGCGTCGAATGCCAAGTACGCTCGCTTACTCCCTCCCCCTCAAGTTGGTGCATTGTATGCAACAAGATGATGGTGCAACACCTACACCCAGGCTTGCTGAGGGCACTCATGACGTGTTGACACACAAACAGCAGCAAGGTGGAGAGGGTGATGTCTGCTTTCCATTACCCATCACCAACCGATCACCACCACCCCGTCTCGTTCCCCACAGTATTTGTTGCGCAACTTGCTGTGTGCCGTGCAGACAATGTCGCCCATCGCCCAGTCCAAAGACAAAAGAGCACCCGACGCTATGCACTGTGCCTCCCCAACGGCGTCCCCCCCCTTCCTCCCCCCCCCACCCCCCCTCTATCAGCCACAGCAGCCACCCCCCCCGACGAAAACACAGCACCAGTGCACACACATCACACACCACAGCACTTGCTACGGCATGCAGCAACAGTACCACGATCAAGAATGCCAACACAGCGTGCCACACCTGTGGAGGGCATCCTCGAGCGCCCCATGCCCACATACAGCTGGCATCGTCGGCCCATTGGTGCACCCTCACCAGCAGGCGCAACGCCACTCGAAGGTGTACCAGAACGCATGATACTACCTGATCATGCCTCACCAGCAGCAGCAATGACGCATTCAACGCCCATGGAGGGTGTCTTGGAACGATTGCATCTTCCCCCACGAACGCAGATGCGAGAGATTGCCCAACAAAACCTCGCAGCAGCCACTGCAGCTGCGGCAGATTTGGTAGCAACAAGTGGGGGCTATGATGCACCACATGATCAGGGTGACGGGAATAACAACATCCCCGACATTGACTTTGATGGTAGTCTCAATGGTGGTGGTGGTGTAGACAGTGATGATGACGATGATCATCATGGCGACCCCATGGACATGGACACCAACCAAACCACCCCTGTTGCACAAAACCATGCCCATGCATCCCCACGCAGCATGGATGCCAAGGCGTCCTCACCCCTGCACACCCCTGGCACCACCACGCAATCCAACAACAGCAGCAGCCCGGGGCCAATCAGTGGCATCAGGCCCCGTAAATCATTGGGGCTCAGTCGGTTTGCGGGGCCCACTGGGGGAGAGGGACCTTCTGTGGAATGTGCACTGGGTAGTCTACCTACTGGTCAGGATGGACACGTGCAGGGGGAGGTGCAGGAGGAGGGGCGTGTGCCCCATGGGGAGGGTGGTGGGCACAAGGCCCCTGGTGGTGAAAAGAAAGGGGGGCATGGCAAGGGCAAGGGTGGGGGGCGCAAGCGAAGGGACCTCAGCCCCGGAAGTATGTTGTTTGTGTGTGAGAGGGGGAGAATGATGTTGTTTGCAATGTTTGCGCGACATGTACACAATGGCGAGCAGCACATAAGAAGAAACCACAGGAATGTACACATGCACACCTACCCCAATACACTGTATACATCTATATACACAGATGATTCTATGCTCCAATATGCCATTAAAACACCAGCCCCCACTGCGGAGAATGATGGACGAAGGCGCAGTAAACGACAGAAATTTGCCCCCATGCGATATTGGATCAATGAACACAAGTCTTATGCCCGCAAACATGAAAGTACGACATGTGTGTATGGATGTTATGGGTGGGAAATATTACATATTGTATGTATGTAATCAAGCTGGGATTGTGGTGGCATTGTTCGCATGGAGTGTACACACACGATGCACTTGCTTGATGCACATGCACAATGCACCACATGTCCACACGTATCGCGCAGTACCATGTACACCCAACCCCTGGTGTTTTGCACTCACATTTGTACACACAACCCTTTCACACAACACAGCCATGCCAACAGTGGATCAAGTGGTGGTGGCCAAGACACCGAGCACAGTGTGGAAGACAGTGGCAGACCCCTTTCCCCGCTATCGTGCGGGGTACAAGGGGGGGGAGCACCGATGATTATGCAAGTACATACTACAAGAATGATAGATTGTACCGTTGCGGTGGTGTTGATGATGACGCTGGTGTACGAGTACGTGCATGCAAGAGGGGACCCAGTTGCTATAAATGGTCGTGCTCTTTGTTTTTTGGGGTGTGTTTTCACAATGTTTGGTTTTCCTCTGGATCAATTTTGATATACAACTTTGCAGTGGCACACATCTCACTCGCTTGCTTGTGTCCACATTGCATGGTTATGTTGCTGCAACACCTGCAACTCCATAATGAAACACCCATGTACCACCATGTACCAATCTAATGTGCACCATGACCTATGCTCATACAACCAATCCCTCCCTCAGCAATCACGCAGGATTGTGTATCACGTAGGACTGTATACAGGATATTCCTCGTATGTATTCATTCCTATAACTGCATATAACCACATTTGTATGAACAATACTCAGCATGAACAATACTGATAGCATGCTTCTCATATGAGTCATGCTTCTCATATGAGTCATGCACTCAAGCACCCTCCCCCCCCCATGTAGGCAGGGGCAGCAGCAGCCGAGTGCGTCTCTTGTATGCCTGATACGCTGCCTCACTACCCCACCGCTGCTGGGCCTGCTTCTCCTGCAGGGGAATGCCAGACAGTGAGGTCAGCAAATAGGTGACAAACAGTGGGGATGCCACTGATGCATAGGCCCATAGGCTGCTGCCAAATGCAGGTGTGCATGCAATATAAATGCCCCACCACAGGAGCATCTCACCAGCATAATTGGGGTAGCGGGCAAGGCTCCACAAGCCTGGGGGGGGTGGATGGGTGCTTTTCCGTCTGCATATTGTAATATGTTCGTCAACTACACATACAACTACACATACAACTGCTCCATCATGGTGTGAAAAATACCACAGCACACACCCTGCCCACAATAATACACCCCTGCCCACATTACTACATTCCCCCCCAAGTACACACCGCTGTCAATAAAACGCCCCTTGTTGGCAGGGTTGGTTTTGAATTGATATTTTTGCCAGTCAGCCACACTTTCCATGAGAAAGCCTGTTGCCCACAATACTGGCCCCACCACATCTGACCACACGAGGGCAGTGGTACTAGTGGCAGTGGTGTTGAGCACAAGCACAGGGAGCATGGTGACAAACACCCAGACACCCTGTACGAGCCACAGTACCAGGAAACTCGCTGTGGATTGGGGAGGTGTTTTGGTGGGGAAGCATATGGGGATACAAGGAGGATATGAGTGTGTGTGTGTGGTAGGGACCCAGCAAGAACATGCGGTGTGGTGGTATGGCAGGCTTGTGTTACACGTACGCGCAGGAATACCACATGATCGTACCTGGTTTGTGTAGGTAGGGCTGCAAGCGGCTGTCATGTCCCACTTTGTTCACTCGCACAACCAGAAATGTGCCCAAGCGTACCGCCCACTGTGTGTGGGGTGGTGGGGCCATGGGGGGTCCATTGTGGGGCCATTGCCATTTATTTCACGGGCATCTACATATCATACATGCGCATATCATCCATGTTTTGTATCAGTACACGTAACAACACACAAACGCATACCGTGCACACACACAGGGAGATGAGCATGTTGCGCCAAGTACTGGCATGCCCACCCAAAAACAACGTCAGCAGTGACACGGAGAAAAAAGTAGCACTGCCAAACATGTCGTACGTCTTGTCTGTTTTGAGGGCCACAGCAATGAGCCATCCCACAATTTGTATGCCGAAATCGAGCGCAAAGGCAGCAAGAAACGTGCTTTGCTGCATGGTGAGATGGTGTGGCAACTCGAGTGCTGTTGTTACACTGTTTATTGCCCACCCAGTGGTGGCATTGGTCTTCATGCGTCTTGCTGGCCGCTTGAGGGTTTGCTTTCTTAGCAATTGTGCTGTGGTTGTTGGGAATATAGGATGAGAAATGGTCAACACACATGGGGTGATTGATCATTCGCAGGTATCGTGCTGCTATGATACCTGCATACTTCGCTGGGATGGTGAGGGTCAAGGAAATATTGTGGGTTGACAAGGTGGTGATTGCATAAAGCATGCTGGTTGTCAATGGACACTGTTCTAGGCCATATTTGCCTGCGCTTGTGTTTTCGTCAAAAGGTGTTTCCAGTTTGTTTGTGCGGTACACATGCCCAATGCAAAACAAATGTATTCTGGCCATCCCTTTCTCACGTCGCGCAGTGTTTTAAGTGTCAGCCGGTAGTTGATCATCCGTTAGTCCCGCGGCTCTCTGAAAAAGCACGCCACGATGGGTAAGAAAAACACAGCACCAGTGCCAGTGTCGCCACTGCTGCCCCAGCCGATTCCAGGTACAACAAGTACCCTAATTGAGCACCATCAACACATCGACCCCATGCCACCCACAAACAACACGCTCAACAGGCATGAAGATGAAGGCCCCGCCTGCCCCTCCACAAGCTGGCCAGGTCATTATAGGCTATTATCAGATGCCAGCACAGACTGGTTGCTGCAAATGCTCCACCTTGAGTGATGTCGGTTTGCTCTCGACAGTCATTCTTGTGCTGCTGTTTTGGCCATGCGCATGCATCCCCTGCTGCATGCGCTCATGTCACGAGGACTATTTGGTGCCTGTGTACGGCAACCCACCTCCTGGGGGCATGCCTCCCCCTGGTGGAATGCCCCCGCCCGGGTATGCCCCACAACCTGGTGGATATGCGCCTCCTCCTCCTGGGCCTGCCAACTATAGTCAAGCACCACCGCAGCAGGAGATGGTTCCCCCTGCAGCTGCACCCCCTGCTGCGCCTCCTGCTGAGGGTAAGCCTGTTACAGGATATCCCACCGTGACATAAGCAACACGTTTTCTGTTGTGCGTTTGTCTGTGCTGATGATGTAGGCTGATGATGCCAGCTGTTTGTGTGCACAAAGTTTATCTGCAAAGCGTTGTCAAGATTTTGAAGTACCTGCAACCCAAGTGCGTAGGACCCCCAGCGCAACTGGTCAACAACGACGCAATAATTAGACGAAAACCCTTTTTTCCGGCACATTTCGGCTTCACTTTATTCACTTTCGTCATTAGCCAATTATCGCAATGCCCGCAGACGCATATTTAACCAAATCCTGGGAGGATATCAACGCCTATGCTGTGCAAGCACTCGATGCACTCGTGCCCCACCATGCCCCGGTGGAGGCATTGAGGGAGGCCAAGGTATGCTGCCTTGTCGGCTATATACAAATGCAATGCAATAAGCAAATCATAAGATCGCTCTTCATGCAACTCCAACCCATCCAGGGCATCTTGCTCACGGCGCAACACGATACTGGACTGCTTGCTGGTGTGCTGCACAAGGGTATGTGTTTTTGAGGGTGTGTGGGTGTGTAGGTGGGTGTGTAACATTATTACCACACATTTTCCTCAGGAAGCGCCATGCTGGTTGTGCAGCTCGAACCCGCAATTGGTGCTGCACCATACTATAGCGCACCTGTGTTTTTCAACATTGGCTCTGCAGGCCTCGGGTTTGCCCTTGGTATGTGACATGTACTGATTGAAGACTGTCATGCAGGCGCTTGTGGTGACACACACACACACACACAATATGAACTATATAATGTAATATATATAATATATGTACATACCCCATTATCTGAAAATGCAACAACAGGGTCCGCTGATACTGATTCCATTACACTGCTCTACTCCAAGGCTGCAGTGGAGGAATTGACTGGGAGCAAGTTTGACCTCAGAGTGTCGAGCGTGACCCATGCTGAGCAGTATGGCAGTGAGCCAGTCAGCAAACAGGTGGAACATTCTGAGGTATGGTGGGGGTATGTTGGTGTTTCTACATGTGCAAAAAAAAATAATGTATGTATTTGTTAATATAAAGTTTTTATTTGTATATATTCGAGCAATGCAGCATCATAGCGGATTTTTCACACACGGCACAATGAAAACACACAACTATAACACACAGCCTTCTCAAGTGAAGCAACTGGCCAAGCAGGTGCTTGACATTGACAACAACACGGATGAAGTCACATCGCAGCGTGTATATTCGGAACAGTTCTCTGTGTCCAAGGGCAAAATCAAAGACTTTACACTCGATGCAGAGTTTTACAAGCGCTCCAGGTGTGCTGTGCGTGTGCTGTGCTGTGTGTGTGTGTGTGCTGCCATTGCATGCTGCATTCAGTTGGGTGGCAATGAATATGACTGCCCTATCATCACAGGGAGAGCATGCGTGCATTGTATGGCAAGGACATTGAGTTTAATGATGTGCTTACCAAGGTGTGTTGGGTTGTGCTGCCAATGTAATCACGTGATGATTCTTTTTTTACACAACCCCACTCCCAACGTACATCAACCCACCACCAACAGGGCGTGCTAAGCCAACCTGCAGGGCTCAAGGCATTTTATGATAAGCTCAACGCACTAGTGGGCCCTGTGAACAAGCACAACAGCGGTGCAGTGTTTCAAGTGACCGCAGGCGTATAATTTGCCCCTCTCTCTCTCTTGAAGCGCTCTGGAAGCTAGAGAGGCATATAATCTCTATAATTTCTATGATCCCCTGTGATCTCTAGGCATTCTTTCAATGTATAGTGTCATTAAAAAAAACATTGTGACAGGAAGAATCATCCATCAAGGTAAAAGAGTGTCCTTGTATGACAACAGTACAGCAGCATCACATGGTGGTGTATTATATTGGACGCATGTCCACTTGTGGCGACAGCAACATTGGCTCTGATGCCACCTTGTGCAGAAACTTGGACGTCCCCCGCATATCATGCCTCCCATCCCAGTCATCCTTTGTGCGTGTGGTGGTATACAGTGTTAGAGTACAAGGACTGTGAACAAACACCGAGTACAATCAAAACACTGCACCCAATTACTCTTGACATACCAAATGAGTTGGCATTGATGCAACAGTTCGCAGTGGCTCACTTGCTGCTTTGGCCAGATCGTCATAGGAATACATCTGTTGCGCAAAGATATGGGAGAACATGTGCACAAACGTAGAAAATTGTGCACAAGCAGCAGAAAGCACATACGTATCCTCCCACAGCAATACCTTGACTTTTGCGATGCTCTTGTTTCTGTTCTCCCCCATCTCACGCAGCAACCAATCAGTCAGTTCCTCATCAAAATACCTCAACAATTCTTCACGAAGTACACTCTTGCTTCCTGCTTTCACATCATACGGCAAAAACTTGACCTTGGCTTTTGTAATTGGGTCTACAATTTGGGAGACAACCTTCCACAGGGTGTTGAACATTCGTGGGGCATCAATTGCCAAAAAAGTGCCCAATCGCTCAGGATAGTGACTGCCACTCATCTCTGCAAACCTGTGTTGGGGGTTGTTGTATGAACAGTGTTCTTTCACGTAAACTTGCTTAAACAACCTAACGTACACTTTGGCAATGCCTGGGTTGAGGTCTTGAAAGCCAAAGCCATGAAAATCACTCACCCATACCCATTGCTCCACTGGCTCCTTCATGGTCTTGATAGCCTGTGTGTGTTTGGGATAGAGGAGGGTTGTGCTAGAGGGTTGTGGCTTTTGCTGCCCGTCAGCACATACATACATACATACACACATACATACATACACGTACAATCAATTCCAATACCCAAAAATCCACACCCGTTCAAATGTGCTAATCATGTGTGCCTTGTTGTCCTCCACTACACGGTTGCTCGCCATTTCAAGGCAGCTGTAAATCACGGGACGCTCGAGGCGACAAAATCCCACCACATGCATATAATGTGATCGTGGGTTGTCCCGGCACGCTTTGCACACCACCTGTTCAGGCTGCTCCTTTTCCCGCCATGCCATGGTGGCTTCTAGGCGCTTGATGGCCTGATGATGATTACAAAACGGGGTGTTGCTTGTACACTGCTTGCACAGACACTGCCTTTGAGAGGCACCCCGTTGCCTACCGTTGCAGCCTTGCCACCGCTTGCCCTGATGAAACGCTTGATGCACGCATCATCAACCTGCGCTGCTACATGTGGGGGCAACCCTGCTTTCACTGCAGCAAAGGTTTCCTCTGCTACAGGACGCACTTCCATGTTGTGTGATTTTGTTGTTTAGCTTGATGCGTAGACTCGACTGTCTACTGTCGCCAATACGTTGAGGACCACACTGCAGTTGTGAGAAGATGTGATTGGCGTGTTTAGATGATGATGTACAACGAGGAATCGACAAGGATTATGCCATGGGCGCCAGCAATTACGTGGTTGTTTGATGTTGCGAGTTGTATTGTTACTGCATGCTATGTACAGCTACACTATGTAGTCAATAAAATTAAGATCATCATCAAGTCATCAATACTGCAAAAACCACACTCCTCACAAGCTGTCAAGCCACTCTTCGACCTCGGCAGCATTGGTTGCTGTAGCTACACTGTCCTGATGCTGCACACTTGTAACAGGCACACCCGCAAGCAGCGCATCCAACTCTGCATCATCAGGTGATGGGGTTGGCATTGGCGGTGGGGCTACTGGGGCTGCTGCCTGGGCCCTCACAGGAGTATGCTGTTGCACAGTGCTCTTTGTAGCCCGATCCCCCTTGTCCTGTATTCCGGCAGCACGCAAGTATTCAGGCGCAATGCCCAACAGCTCACTCAGCGGCAACGAGCACAATGACTGGGTGAGCGCGTCTAGGTCGAGGACATCATCGTCCGGCAAGGGCACCTGCAACAATGCTGTCAAGTCTATGTCTTGTGACGTATCTGACAGGGGTGGGCCACGGTATCGCGCGCCACGCTGCTGGGGATCATAGTTGACACCTTGCAAGAGCTCTGCCAGGTCTGCCCCCTGGGATCTGCGGGGCGGTGGTGCTTGTGGCTGTTGTGTTGGTCGTTCACTTGCTGCTGTGTTTTTTATCATGGTATCGTGATGGATTCGTTGAGGTTCAATACGTGAGGCGCTACTTCAGCAACAACACGATGACGATTGTGTCACGTTATGTTGTTGCAACAGAATAATGTGCATTGCCAGCTGCAAATGATGTATACGTATCAATACTTATCTTTACTGAAACACAACGCTAAATGCAAAATAAGGCACACCAAAAAACACTCTACACAGCCAAAGATGGGGCATCCAGGTCGACATCGCCCATCCCCTCTTCATAATCATGATCATCACTATCATCCCCATCCACCTCTGCATTCTCCTTGTCCAACTGCTCCAGCTTCTCTTGCAGCAGCTTGTCCTCCCGTTCACTCACCGCTCGGGGTGCCTCCTTGATCAACAGTCGCCCCTTGCATCCCTCAATCACCTCTTTGCACGACTCACATGCAGTTGTCAACACTTGCACACCCTGTGGATTGGTATATGATTAACATGCATGGTACACTGAGTGGTGAGTTTCATACATGTGATCCGTGTCATGTACTACACACCTACGTACCTCCACACCATCCCCCACATCAACCCCAACACCATCCCCCACATCATCCCCAAACCATCCCCACCACACACCACACCTTGACTTTGTCGAGCGTGGATGCTGTCAACACATACACTGGAGGCGCAATCAGCTTCATCTTGACCTCACAGCCATCCCCACCTGCTGCTTCTGCTGCTCGCATTGCCTTTTGAATGTGCAGCAGGCCATCATATGCAAAACAGGTCATTTCGACCTCTGCACGAATTTTGACTGGCTGTGGTGTCAACTTGCGTCTGTGTGTGTGGGGGGGGGTGGCTGTGTGTATACAAGCAATGGGGTGGTGGTTGGACACGCGCTATGGTGGAAACACGCGCAATGGTGGAAACACACGCAATGGTGGAAACATACGCAATGGTGCAACACACGCAATAGTGCAATGCAAGACAGAGGCACAAGGTATACAGAAGATACTGGACACAAAACACAGGATACTATACACATAAGATACAGGGCACTATACACAAGACACAAGACACAAACAGCAGCACTGCACCACTGCATGTGCCCACCAAGCACACACACTAGTAACAAAACACACTAGTAACACAAGCATACTTGATGTTTTTCATGATGGCTTCAAGCACATTCTCTGTCAAAATCTCAATGGGCTTTCCACCATTGGTTTCATCCTGCAAGCGCGTGATGATGGCTTGGGGATCCTGCACCATGGCCTTGAGCGCTTCTGATGCATGGCCATACATCTTGTACAGCGGCCATGTAAACTGCTTGTTGAGCTCCTCCAATGGCACCCCCGTGGCTTCTGCAACATGACGCACAATAGAATGCACCATTTTACCACGGTTGTAGCGCTCCTCACAGGCAGCAGCCTCTTCGGGGGAGACGCGACGCTTGGACAAGTCGATGTACCCTTTTTCTCGGTCAACACGCAACACCATGACGGGTTCTTGCTTACCAACTTTGATGAGCTTGGTGATGGAACGGATACGCTTGCGGGAGAGTTCAGAAAGCAGAATCATGCCCTCAATATTGTTGTATTCGAGCAATGACACGTAGGCACCCATCTCTGCAATAGACTTGACCTGGACCATCACCACGTCGTCTGCTTCTGGAAATGGGCTTTCATACCACCTGCAATCCATGGCTGTCATTTTGATTGTGGGAGACAAGTGTGTGGGATTGGTATTTGAGGGTGGGATGGTGTGATTGCTGTGGTGTACAGGCGGCTTTGTACAGTAGCAATACGTTGGGGTTTGGTATGACCTATACACGGAATGGTGTGGCTGCGTGGGCGTTGTGATGTGGAGCAGCCATTGAGTTTTGTGGAAAATAAATGCACATCGCTGTTGATCAAGGTCAGACCCCTCGTTATTGTCAAATAAGTTGCATTTGCATTGCAGCACAGTACAGTAGCAATCAGCAGCCATGGCGTTTGCTTCTCAGCTGACGGCTCGCATCCCAACACATGCCCAGCCCAGGACCCAGCGAGGGCGCCTGTGTGTGCAAGCAGCAACCGCCGTTCCAGCACAGGTATGTGCCATTGTTGCTATGTTGCTAGGGGACTTGTTGAGCGTGTTTGCTCCTGGTCAAACATCCTATGTCGCAGATGAAACTTCTGGGTGCTGTGTGCATAGCAGCATGTCCATTGTTCGTGATACACAAAACAACTTAATCCATACTCATCATGCACACAGTTTAAGACTGTCAACCCTGTTGGTGAACGTGTGTTTATCAAGGTGGACACCAGCGATGAGATGACCATTGGTGGATTGGTGCTGCCAGCCTCTGCACAGAAAAAGCCCACCCAGGGCAAGGTGGTCTCTGCTCCCAAGGGCAAGGGTGTTGCGGTATGTGCTGCTGTTGAGATACACGACGACAATGTCACAACCACATCCTCATCAGTACAACATCCCATCACAACATCCCGACACAGGTGGGTGACACCGTGGTCTACTCCAAGTATGCAGGCACAGAACTGACTGTGGGTGACGACAGCTTTGTGCTGCTCAAGGAGGACGACTGCATCGGCAAGATGCCATCCGATGATGTCGCCAAGATGCAGCCATTGGGGGATCGTGTGTTGATTGAGGTACAAGAGGCAGAGGAACAAACAGCTGGTGGTGTCTTGCTGACCGAGTCTGCCAAGGACAAGCCCACCCTGGGCAAGGTGGTTGCTGTGGGCAGTGGTCGTGAGGAGGATGGCAAGACCGTGACCCCCAATGTGTCTGTTGGGTCTACTGTGTTGTACAGCAAGTATAGCGGTACTGAATTCTCTGGGGAGGGTGACAAGCAGTACATTGTTGTCAAGGAGTCTGACATTCTGGCTGCATTGTCGTGAGTGCAGGCGTGTGTTTAAGAGGAGGTGGTGGTGAGAAGAGGTGGTGTCGAGAGAGGGTTGGTGAGCAGGCGCGTGTGTTGGAGGAATGGACGTTGGGTTGCATGGTGAATTATTGATGGGTTGTGAGTGATGGAGGTGACATGGATGGAGCATGTGCTGTTGTTTGGTAGTGCTGCAAGGGTGGTGTTGAGAATAGGTTGTGTAACACGAATGGATGGACAATGGACAGGATGATGTTGTAGTGGCAGTGTTGCAAAGCATGCAGCAGTGCACAGGGAGCAGCGGTGAATAGTAGTGAGCAACAGTAGTGAGACAGTGAGACATTATAAACACATTATAGACACATTATAGACACATTATAGACACATGATAAACACATGACAAACACAGCACACTATAAAGATATTATAAACACAGCACACAAAATACACCCTGGAACACTAATCTTGGTCTATTAATTATCATCATACAAAAGGTCGACATGCGTTCTGCTGTTCCCCCATTTGTGCACAACAGCACCAGACTCATAGCACTAGACTCATAGCACTAGACTATTGTGGTGGTCTTTCTTCTTTCGTTCTTTCATTGTCTCCCTGTGTTTGTTCCCTACTGCTCCCGTTCAGCATAGACAACAGCATGTCTGTCACATCTTGTTGTAAATGTGGACGCATGGTGATTATCTTGCGGCAGAACACAGCACCCTCATCATACAGTGCACCATTTTGACCCAATGCCTGTAATGCCAACTGTGATGTATTGTGTGGGTACATGTACTGTGGGTATATGTACTATGATGTATTTATTGTGATGTATTGTGTGGGTATTGTGATGTATTGCATGTGTATATGTATCCGTACACAACCACAAGTTTACACCCAAAAAGTTCACAAACATAACTCACGACAAAAAGTACATGACAACAAGTTCATCATAACCAAAAGTACCCAACCAAAAGTACATGACCAAAAGTACCCAACCATCATTTGTTCATCGTTGCTCCTCCATGCATGCAAACAAACAACACTTAAACTACAAACAGAACCTCGCCTACCTCAACTGCTTGCAGCTCAAGCCTCACATCTGTGCCACACTGTTGGGTTCCCAAATCCTCCCTGGCCACACACTCGGCAGATGCTTCCAATGCTTCCAATGCCAAGCTGGGTACCTCACGTTCCCGGCCCCTAGTTGAGGAGGATGGAGGAGATGGAGGGAGGATGGAGGAGTTGATGATGGTGTGGTAAAATATACATTCGTGTCATCATGCACATTTGTGTCATGCATGTGGAAACAATAGGGGAGCATCCCTTGGGTGCACAAATACAAGGCACTGAATGATACACACAAGGGAGCACACCTACCGGTTTTGTCTGGTGAGATTTTGCATCAGCATGACGCGTGCGCGCATGTCGTATCGATCCAGAGAGATGCAGCGTAGTAGGGTACGCTCACCATCCTCCAAGACACATCGACGCCCAGCACGACCCTTGGTCTGGCCAGCTGGATGGTGGAACGTGCGCTCTGCAGCCTCCTGCCAAGGTGTTGGTCGGAAATGTGCATTATTGCAACGTGTGTGCAACTGCAATATGACATTGCCCACCTGCAACAGCTGTTCATATGTCGTGTTTTTGGCCCTTGTGACCGACAGATCCTTCACCGCAGCAGATGTAGACACGACAGGGCGCTTGTAACCCCAGCAACCATGTCGTGCAATCATTTGGGAATTGGCACGGTGCTATCAGCAACGTAACCCTTGCGTTGCTTTGGTGTGGTGAGTCAAAACCAATGGTGTTTGACCATGAAAAAATAAAACGTACATGTTTTCACGAAGTTGTAGACATCAAAACCAAACGTTGTGTTTATCGCAGTATTGTACAACGTACGTCCGTAAGCGCACAGTGTACTTTGTGCCACTGATTGGCTCGATCCATGCTCCAGCCTGCCTTGCTGTTCCGCGTGGGCAACCATCCATTGCGTGTCCTAACAAAGAATATATGCACGTCACCTGCGAGGATCATCCCCAGCGCACGATCTAGCTACGCAACCCTATTTCCATCAGTCCAATCATCCACTGCAGCAGGGCAAGTGAGGCATCCATTAGGTGCAACACCAAGAGCCATAGCCACAAAAATGACAGAGGTTGTCACATCAGAAAACATAACATACTTGTACGTGGCTGTGTTGGGTAGACACGTGAACCACATCCCATGCATGCAGCGCACTGTCGTCTATGGAAACCCACCTGTGCACAAACACCCCAACACCCCCAACACAGGGGTCAACAGGAGGCACAACAGCTGGATGAGCAGCTCATGGGTCCTCTGGGATTCAGTGTGGATCAGCTCATGGAGCTTGCGGGTTTGAGTGTTGCATGCTCGATTGCCACAGGTGTGTTGCTGGATCAATGTGCATTGTGTTTGGTGTATATGGTTACATGATCAGACGCTCCACGACAACTACACCACCACCACCACCACAAAAACAAGTACCACCACCACCACCAAATGAACAACTGCCATCACCATCATCACAAAACCACCACCACCACAAAACCAACAGAGTATTCAGTGGCAAGCTTTGCACGTGTTGTTGTGCTTGCAGGTCCAGGCAACAATGGTGGTGATGGGTTGGTTGCAGCACGGCACCTACATCACTTTGGGTATAGTGTTCTGGTTGTGTACCCCAAGCGCACTGATAGGCCACTCTATCATGGGTTGGTGACACAGCTGGAAAGCCTGGGTGTTGAATTTATAGAGGTGCGTATGGTGGGTGGGTCGTGTTGATGCTGCATGGGTGGTGTATATGTTGCATGGTTGGTGGTGATGGTATGTAACAGTAGTGTATATTGTGCGTGTGTGTGTGTTGGGTTGGTATGTGGTACGCAAGAAAAACATCTTTTGCACACATGTACACACACAAAACAAACAAACAAACACACAAACAAACAAACACAGACAGAAGCATTGCTGAGTCAGCCATTATCCACCCGTGCTGATGTCATCATCGATGCACTTTTTGGGTTTAGTTTCAGGGGGGAGCCTCGACCACCCTTTGATGCCATACTGGATGTGTGTGTGTGTGTGTGTGGTTGTAGTCGTGTGTGTTGCAAGATGATGGTGTGTGTGTGTGTGTATTCCACCCCCCTCAAAAACAACACCACAACCAAAAACCACACACACCCTAACCCCAAACCCCACAGCGATTGCGCCCCCAGAACAATCCACCCCCCATTGTCTCTGTGGACATACCATCAGGGTGGGATGTGGAGGCAGGGGATGTACATGGGAATGGTATTCAGCCAGACATGCTCGTGAGCTTGACTGCACCTAAGCAGGCTGCCAGGGGGTTTCAGGGGAGATACCATTACTTGGGGGGGAGGTTTGTACCCCCAGCAATCAAGGTGTGTGGGTGGGGGTGCTTGGGTGTGGGTGGCACATGTGGATGTGGGGGGTGATGTGGGGGTGGGGGAGGGTGCTTATGGGGGGGCGATGAGGGTGTTTGTGTGGGGTAAGGTGAGGTTGTTTGGGGGGTGGGGGCAATGTACAGGTGGAAGTGGTCGTGCAATGCAGAAATAGCGCCCATCCAACCATCCACACATGTATCCCCACGCACCTGCCTTTTCCCCCACCCATGCAAACCCCACATCTCTCACATCCCCCACATCTCTCACATCACACAGGACAAGTACAACCTCCACCTACCCACCTACCCTGGCACCTCCCAATGCGTACGCATCTCCACCAACCCCGCAAACACCGGCAAGCGTGCTGCAGACATGCGCATGTCCTATGGTGAGGGTGGGGAGGGGCTCCTGGAAGAACATGTGTTGGGGGACCCTATGGAGCAGTTTGGGGTATGGTTTGGGGAGGCTTCCGCCAGTGAGCTCAAGGAACCCAATGCGATGACAATTGCGTCGTGTGGGATGGGGGAGGATGGGGATGGGGTGCAGCAGCCGTCCGCACGCATGGTGTGTGTGTTTTGGGGGGGCGTAGGGAGGCGGTAGGGGTGTGCAGAGAGGGGTGTTGTTTGTACAGCACACAGGGAAGGATGGTGTTTGCACAGTAAACACATGACAAGAGTTGTCTCCAAGCATATGTACACACCATACACCCACAACAAAACACCATACACCCACAAAAAACACCACCACCACACACACAGGTATTGCTCAAGGGCTTTGATCACCGTGGCTTTGTTTTCTACACCAACTACAATTCACGCAAGGGCCGCGAGCTGGAGGCGTCCCCCCGCGCCGCCTTGGTGTTTTGGTGGGAGCCCCTTCAAAAATCGGTGCGGGTGGAGGGCCTTGTGGAGCGTGTACCAGCAGCAGAGAGTGAGGAGTACTTTGCCTCACGACCACGTGGGAGTCGTATTGGTGCCCTGGTGTCACATCAGAGCAGTGTGCTGGAAGGGGGGAGGGGTGAGCTGGAGGCACGTGCTGCTGCATTGCAACAGGTTGGTCCTGTGATGTTGTGGTGTGATGCCGGGTGGTGATGATAGTAAAAATGGATGATAGTGTATTGTTGGTATATGTGCTGTTGGTACATGTGCTGTTGGTACATGTTCTTTGTGTGTGTTGTACACTGGTTGCACAACACATGCACACAACACATGCACACATAACACACAACACATACACACACAACACACAGGTGTATGCAGATGAGGCTGTGCCTGTGCCCCGCCCTGAACATTGGGGTGGATACCTGGTGCGCCCAGAACGCGTGGAGTTTTGGCAGGGACGTCCATCACGCCTGCATGATCGGTTGGTGTATGAGCGGGGTGATGATGGTGGTTGGAAGATCGTCCGTCTGTCACCATGAACATACCTAGTTGTTTACATAATATACCACAATCATTTGCTTTGTTTGTAACACAATCAATCAGCATGACGAAGCCCATCCAAAATGTGGTGCTCATTATTGGTACGCCTTGCTATGCACGGCAGCAGCCAAATCGCGCAATGCCCATCAACACATGCCCACCTCAACAGCCATGGAGGCAGAAGCCAAGCCCATGGTCGAGCTCATGGGTCTAAAAGAAGACGACCCACCAATTATACCGCGACCTGCGCCATGTGTCTCCTATTCTGGTGACTATGCTGGCATCAAGGTGCACGTTGTTCGCAACGGCACGTGTGACCTGCATGGCGTCGACAACGTGGGCACGGTTCCAGCAGCACTCACAACCTACTTGTCACTGGAACACATCAAGCCAGATTTGCTCATCAGTGTTGGTACCGCAGGTGGCTTTCGTGGCCGAGGGGCCTCCATTGGGGATGTGTACGTTGGCACAGCCACAGTGCATCATGATCGCCGCATCCCCATCCCGGTGTGCTTTTGATATGTGATTGGCTGTGTATGTTATGTTATGTTGTGTTCTGCTGTGTACCTGTACTCTCTGCGACATGTGTATTGACATATGTACATTAACACACGTATGTATACACATGTACATCGACACACACATGTACATTAACACACACATGTACATTGACACACGCATGTACATTAACACACACATGTACATCGACACACACATGTACATTGACACACGCATGTATGTACACACACACACAGGGTTTTGACAAGTATGGCATTTACCACATGGAAAGCATCAAGACCCCCAAGCTCTTGCAGTCACTGCAGTTGAAGAATGGGGTGGTGAGCAGTGGTAACAGCTTGGACTATTGTGACGAGGACATGAAGCTTATGGATGTATGTGGTGACGTAGGGTGTGTGGTATTGGTGTGTGGTAGTGATGTATTGAAGTGTGTGGTAGTGGTGTGTGGACATGCGTGATGGTATGTGTGAAATACATTCCCCATGCACTATTGCATATCCAATGCATTATTCCATTCCCCATACATCTCCAATGCATCGTTCCATTCCCACACATTCCCCACACAACATCTTCCACAGGCCCATGATGCCACTGTCAAGGAAATGGAAGCAGCTGCAATTGCCTGGTCTTGCAATTTGTTCAAGACACCCATGTTTTGCATCAAGGCAATAACTGACATTGTTGATGGTGTGTGTGTGTGGGGGGGGTTATGTACGTGTGTGTGTGTGTGTGTGTGTGTATGAAAGTATAGCATCCCCTTTGAGCATACACGTGCATCCTTCATCACGTGGGTGTTATGCTGGGATGCAACAGCAATCACCCAAGTGCAGCAGCATGAATAATGAGCACCAATGGGGATGCTTCCCTTGTTGTGCACGTGCTGTTGCATGTCATTCCACGTGCTGTCTATCATCATACAGCTGTGTGGGTTGAGCATATATGTGTGTATATATCTGCATGTGTGTTTGTATATGTGTGTGTGTTGCATTGTGTGGTTTGCATCCACACCTGTATGCATGTGTATACATATACGCCAACACACATGTATACACATACACGACATACACACATCTACACACACACACACACATATATATATATACACACATCCACACATATATTCAATCCACATGTATACATATAAACACACAGGGGAACGAGCAACAGAAGAAGAGTTTTTGGAAAACCTACATTCGGCTGCTGAGGCACTCAAACAGGTGACACCCAAGGTGGTGGAGTTTGTGGCCAACAAGCATGTGGAGGATCTGTGAGCGGCATATAGGTGCTCTGCATGCAGGCGCTGACATGCAGACACAAGATAATCAGGAGGGGATGCACTCTCTTATATGTGTAGATGATATGGTGTGTGCCACATGGTGTGTGCCACATGGTGTGTGCTACGTACAGGTTCACAATTCATGCGTACTGTCGTGATTATTTACACTGGAAGAACTATCAAGATATATATCAAGTGATATTTGGGTAAAGCAAACACACGCATTGACAAAATACATTGACAAAAAAAACACCCCTACGCGTGACAACGACACACAACAGCATCGTCATTTTGATGCTTCTACAGGGTGTGCTGCTCCTGATATTGGTGGTGATGGTGTTGTGAGTCGTTTAAATACCCACTGCACCTGCTGCAGTGGGTTGGGGGCACTGGTACGAGCCTCAAAGTTGTTGGCATTGATGTACTCGGAGCCAAATGCCATGCCCCACCCCCACCCAAGACCAACACCAACACCACAGCCGCCACCAGCACCCATGCCCAACATGTTGATGGGTGCACCTGTGTGCATGATGGGGAGAAAACAAGGATGAGCATGATCACAATACACAGTGGGTGTGCTTCCCATGCAACGTACCGCCAAATCCCCAGCCTACACCAAACCCACATCCTGCACCTATCCCTGTTAGTTGAAGAGGCATCTTATGTTCTGTGCCTCCTTGTATTACATACACAAGGAATTCAACAGCACATACCAAATCCCACACCATTGCCACCAAAGAAATGGCCACCCATCCGTCAACCAGATGAAGTTGATTTTTGTGCAACTTGATGTTCCTTTCCCTACAGTACTTGTAATGCAGCCAACGCAAAGCCTGTGCTACAAAACCTATGCTCCAAAATGCCAACAGCAGGAGCACCAAAAATCAACATGAAAAATCATCTCATCACACATTAATCAACACCCATCAACAAACCATTTATGCATGTATTTGACATAGGAAGCTAGTTGCAGGCGTGCACATACACGCATCCAAGCACACATTGTAGCGTCCCCAACAAGTCACAGCTTCAACATGCCATCTTCGCAGTCTAAATCACGTTCTGTATCGCCCTCGCCTGATACCAGAAAGCGAAGGCGTGATAGCCCTCCCAGAGAGCAGGCAACTGACGATGGGTATGCAACGATGCTTGTTCTGTTGCTTGCTTCTGTGCCTATGCACGACCTTGATGATGTGTCATTTACCACACAGGCGTCCAGCACAAAGAACACGTGCAGAAGGCACACAGCAGGTATGTTGGTTTGCATCACATACATCACGTGCAGCTGCAGTAGGCACACACACATACTTCATCTCACGCAGGATGCTGGTCCATCTACTGCTCCAGCCAATGGTGCAGGTGCAACAGCCACGGCCAAAACACGCACAGGGGGTGTGTACATCCCGCCATTCAAGCTTGCCCAGATGATGCGCGAGGTGAATGACAAGAGCAGCCCCCAATACCAGCGTCTCACGTGGGATGCACTGCGCAAATCCATCAATGGATTGATCAACAAGGTCAATGCATCTAACATCAAGCACATCTTGCCAGAGATTTTTGGAGAGGTATATTCGGGGGATGATGTGATGATGTGGATGATGTCACGTGATCTCGTGCACATGTTGTTACCTACATGTTGTTACCTTGTGTTGTGTTGAACAGCAATGATCACCACCAACAAGCACCGCCCTGCAAACCCACAGAATCTCGTGCGTGGCCGTGGTTTGTTTTGTAGGAGCATCATGAAGAGTCAGATGGCATCCCCCACCTTTAGTCCTGTATACGCTGCACTGGTTGCAGTGATCAACACCAAGTTTCCTGAAATAGGTGATTTGCTGCTCAACAGGATTGTATTGCAGGTGTGACTTTTGCGTGTGAGTATGTGTGTTGACATATGTGTTGACATGTGCAAGGGATGGGTGTGGATGGGTGTGGATGGGTGCAAGCGCATGACAGTCTACAGCAGGTGGTGGGCAATATACACAAAGCACTCAGTAGGTTACACAACAGCACCACCACAACAACATGATACATCACACCACCACCATCACACAGTTTAAGCGGGCGTTCAAGCGCAATGACAAGCAAGTGTGTTTAGCAGCATGCACATTTATCGCCCACCTGGTCAACCAGCAAGTAGTACATGAGCTGCTGGCACTGGAAATCATCATTTTGCTTTTAGAACAGCCCAGTGATGATAGTGTTGAGGTGGCAGTGGGGTTTACCAAGGAGGTGGGGGCAACATTGACTGACCTAGCACCACAAGCAGTCAACACGTATGTGTTTCCTTATATGTGAATTGTGCCCTTGTGTGGGGGGGGTTGCCGATGTCATGTTGTGTGCTGATGTCATGTTGTAGTGTATGTGCGCACTACATGCATAGAGTGTGTTTTTTCGCACCCGTGTATGCATTGCTTTCTCATGTCGTCACCAATCCCACATTATCTCACACCTCCTATATATCTCACATCTCCCGTGTCCTCCATTTCTCAGGATGTTTGACCGCTTTCGATCAGTGTTGACTGATGGTGATGTGGACACACGCACCAAGTATCTCATTGAGGGTTTGTTTGCCATACGTAAGCAGCGTTTTCCCAACAACCCAGCAGTTCCACCTGAGCTTGACCTCGTGGAGACTGAAGACCAGATCACCCATGAGGTGTGTTTGTTTGTTTGCTTGTGTTTGTGGGTGGGTGTGGGTGGATGTGGGTGGGTGGATGTGTGTTTGTGGGTGGACTAGTGTGTTTGTTTGTGGATGATGTATGGTGTCATACACATAATGCATGTGTACTGTCACGCATGGAGCACATACATTGTACCTCTCTCCTACAATAACCCTCCCTCCCTCCCCCCCACACCACATAGATCGGAATTGAGGATGACCTGCAGCCCCAAGTTGCCCTCGATGTATTCAAATTCGACCCTGAATACGAAAAGCACGAAGAAGAATACGCCGTCATCAAACGTGAACTACTCGGTGAAGAGGAGGACGATGACGATGGAGAGGAGGACGACGACGAGGACGAGGAGGAGGAACGTGGGGGTGTTGCTCAGGGAGCGGGGGGACCTGATGCCATACAGGATATGACAGAGACCAACCTGATCAACCTGCGCCGTACAATTTACCTCACAATTATGTCATCTATGGATTTTGAGGAGGCAGGGCACAAGCTGTCCAAGATAGTGGTGCCCCCTGGGTATGAGGCTGAGATACCAACCATGCTGCTGGAATGCTGCAGTCAGGAAAAGACGTTTATGAAGTATGTTGTTATGGGGGGTACATATATGGGTTGAATGTGTATGAAGTATGTTGTTGTTAATGTGGGTTGGGTGTTTTGAAGTACGACCTGTATAAACATGGGGGTTGAGGGTGTGCAAAGGTGATTGTGATCACAGTCTACAACTATGTGCATGGGATGTGATGCTTGTGGTGATACCCCCCCCCACAAACACACACGACTTGTATGTACACAACATCACCACACCCACAATACTGTATGTACACACCACAAACACCCACACTATACACACAGGTATTATGGACTGTTGGCACAGCGCTTTTGCTACATCAACCGTTCCTACCAAGAAATATTCGAAGACTGTTTCGTCAAGCAATACCAACTGATCCATCGCCTAGAGACCAACAAGTTGCGAAACGTAGCCAAGTTATTTTCCCATTTACTCTCTACTGATGCTATTTCTTGGGCTGTGTTGCAGGCGGTGCGCATCACTGAGGATGACACCACATCGAGTAGTCGTATTTTTATCAAAGTGCTGTTCCAGGTATGTGTGGGATGGGTGTGGGTTCATCACATCATTACTGATCACCACAACACACCCACACCACAACACACCCACACCACAACACACACAAACAGGAACTCAGTGAAATCATGGGTCTGGCAAAACTCAACCAACGCCTCCAAGACCCCGCATGTGCCGAGTGGTTTATCAACATCTTCCCCTGTGACACAGCCCGCAACATGCGCTTTTCCATCAATTTTTTCACCTCCATAGGCCTGGGTGGCCTCACAGACGACATGCGTCAAAAGCTCAAAGACCTACCAAAGCTCCTGGCTGCACAACAAGCAGCAGCAGCTGCTGCAGCAGGTGCCAATGCATCTTCTTCTTCTGATGACTCCTCTTCCTCTTCTGATGACTCCTCTTCTTCTGATGATGATTCTTCTTCTTCTTCCTCGAGTGGGGATTCCTCTGACACGTCATCCTCCAGTGGGAGTGACAGCAGCAGTGGTTCGGAGAGTGACGGGTCACCACCTGCACGTAGGCGCTCGAGTGGCAAGCGTGACGGTATGTTGTTGTTATTGTTGTTGCAAAACGTATGCAGTGTATGAAATGTCATATGCAACACAACCTTCATTGTCACCCTCATTATGTACCTACACAGACTCGCCACGCAGTGGATCGGGGCGCCGCAATGGCCGAGACAGCAGCCGCCAGCACACCAACGGTCGCGACCGACGTGACAGCAGGGAGCGCAGGAGGAGTGACAGGGGGGATGATAGCAGGGAGCGCAGGAGGAGTGACAGGGGGGATGATAGCAGGGAGCGCAGAAGGAGTGACAGGGGGGATGATAGCAGGGAGCGCAGGAGGAGTGATGGGGATGATAGCAGGAGTCGAAGACGGGGGTACGACGACAGGAGCCGCCGGGACCGTGATCGTCGCTAATTTGGGATTATGCGTTTTCATGTGGCTATGCGTTTTCATGTTTGCACACCACCATGTTGGGTGGCAAACTTGGCTTGTTGGCTTGTTTATGTGTCACACAACCATTTGTTAATTCACATTGTCATCACCATTTGTGCATGGGGAAAGAAACACTCAAAAACATCACAGCAGCATCGACGGGTCATACAAATGTACACAACTGCGCAATGCACATACGCGCGAAATAAAATATAGAGGCATCGTCATGGTGTGACACACCACGCTGCACAAGAAATCAAGGCCCCATCAATGTCCAAAAACACACTCCTGCATTCAAACCTGCACGTCACTCCTGCATTCCTCTTCACTCCTGCACTCCTGCACTTCACTCCTGCACTCTTGCACTGTACTCCTGCATTCCTCTTCACTCCACTTCACTCCTGCACTCCCTTCTCTTCCCCCTCCTGTCATCATGCGTTGTTTGACCACAGGCTGAGCAACAGGCAGGTGCCTCCCCCTCACCAGCCTCAACCAGCAGTGGCTTCATTCAACCGGGCCCGGGCCCGTTCCAACTTTTTCTGTGCCTCTAGCAATTTCTTCAGCAGTTCCTGTCGCTCCTCCTCCACCGCTGCGTCAGACATGGCAGACGCCTCCTTTGGCTTGTCCGCTGTGGGTATGGCGGCGGGCTTGGGTGGGGGTGGTTTTGGTGCGTCTGCTGCTGATGATGATTTGGGTGGATCTACTGGTTTAGGTGGGGGTGGTTTTGATGCTTCTGCTTTTGGTGGGTCTGCTGGTTTGGGTTTGGGTGCCTCTGCTGCTGGTTTGGGTTTGGGTGCCTCTGCTGCTGGTTTGGGTGGATCTATGGGCTTGGGTGGGGGTGGTTTGGGTGGATCTGCTGGTTTAGGTGGGGGTGGTTTGGCAGTGGTGGTAGGGGACCCTTGTATTGCTTGTTGGAGTTCATTAAAGTCAACAGCTTGCTTCAACCGTTGACCACTGCGCTGTACCCATTGGCCTGCTCTCTTTCCAGCTTCCAATGTGCCCTCTGTATATGTGGGGGGGGGGGGGTACACAAACATCTGGTGCAAAACCTGAACAACAGTACACAAACACACACACGCACAAATACGCACTCTCTCTCTTCTTCTCACAAAGAGACCATGCACAACCCATACACATGCCCCACTACACACGTACCAACGCCCTGTTTGAGTTGCCGAGCAGCATTCTTAGCAGCGTTCTCTGCGTCGTTGACCGTCTTTTTGACCTTGCGTACACCATCCTCAACACCCTTTTTCGTGTCTGTTGCAAGTTTCTTTGTTTCCCTGGCTACTTGGTCTGCATTTTTCACCAACTGCTTTGCTGTGGTGACAGTGACTACAGTTGCCTGCTTGGCTGTAGAACCCACTGCGTCCTTTGCTGCATCGATATTGTCCACAGCCTGTTGATTTTGTGGGGGGAGGGGGGGGGGCGGTGTGGGAAACAAGCACCGACATGATTGTGCCTGCATGAGTCATTGACAACCAAATGCATGATTGACAACAAACAAAACACACAGAAAACACCCATGTCACATGCACACACACACACACCCCTACCCCACCATCACAACACCTTTTGCAGGCTGTTGGCTTGCTTGTCCACTGTCCTTTGTATCTGTGTCTCCACTGCTGTGATCGTTTTTTTCGGTGTCAACACAAACGCGTCTGGCTGGGAGGTGTACACCAGCCCCAGCAGCACCACGACCACCAGTGCATATGGTGAGGTCAGCAGCACCAACGCAACAATGACCACAATGGTGGAGGTGATGGGATTGGCTACCACAACAGGCCACAGCAGGTCAAAGACGTCGGCAAGCTCTCTGTAGTTGGCAGCCAAGAGTACAAGGGCTGTGAATATGATGAGTGGCAGGATGACGCGACGCAAGAGCAAGGTGCCGAATTTTTCCAATGCCCAATATGTGCCGGCAGCCACCATGGCTAGAATGACTGTGGGCGTGGGATGGCGGATGAATAATGTGAGGGAGAGCAGTGGTATGGTGAGCAGGCTACACATGGTGCTCCAACATGCGTGTTTCCTCACCTGGATTGTACACCACGTTGACGTAAAAGTCACGGATGTTGGCTGCTTCGGCTGGTGTTGCATAGCACACGTCTACCGCAAGCAGCACCAGCAACGTCAGGCCCACCACATCGTGTTGCTGCCACTCTGCAGGCTCCTGCTGCTCCTTTGGTGGTGCTATTATTACCTCGACATCTTTATGCAATAGCTGGTGCCGTGGACGGCTGCCGGGGTTGCCTAGTCGTTGCGGTATAACGGATTTTGATGCATCTAGAGGGTCTTGTTGGTTCTCCCGAGCACGTCTTGCAGTTGCATGCCGAACTGACAATCTGCGATAGTTTCGTATATGTGGAACAAACGTTTGGCTGCTGTAAAGGCTGCAACACGGCGTTCTCGTTACATGTGGACCGATGGGCAGGGACATCACACGCGTGGTTGTGTGCTCCATGCCTCTTGCTCGCTTGCTACACTAGGTCTGCATTGTGTGTATATATGAATGCATGTGCAAGTGTCGTGGGTCGTGGGTTTGTGGTCCAAGGTCACAACTGCTCCTCAAAGCAGCAAATGTTGTTTTTTGCAAACCCCCCGGCACATCGTTTTTGCATGGCATGTACGCCACATTTTATTGCAAAATTCACCGTTGACGCTTGTTTTTTCCACAGCACGATCACCGTGCTCATCAACACATCATCATCATCAGCCCTCCTCCTGGTTGGTGCATGTCTCTTCCCGTAGCATCCTCCCCACGTAATTGATCGTTCATCCCCACGTCATCATCATGCAAGCCCTAACAAACATCACCAAAAAACCTCCATCCTGGAGCAAGGAATTTGACAGTCTGGTCAGGGCTATTGGGGAATGCAAGAGCAAAGCAGAGGAGGACGCCATTATCACGAGGGAAATTGAGGTACTCAAACCCAGGCTCAAAGATCCCAAGTTGGACAAACGCAGCATGAAGGAGCTTCTTGTAAGGCTCATCTATGTCGAGATGCTTGGCCATGATGCAAGTTGGGCACATGTCAAGGCCCTGCAAACATGCTCAGATGCACACTTGCTCACCAAAAAGGTAGGGGAGCTCGGGGGTGTTGTATGTGTATGATCAATCATCCATCACTACTGATGCAAACCCTGCACAGGTCGCATACCTTGCCTCCACGCTGTTTCTAGACCACCGCAATGATACCATCATTCTCGTTGTCAACACATTGCAGAGTGACTTGAAAAACGACAACTTTGCCGTGGGTACGTGGCTGCTCGGTGCATCATGTGTTACTTACATATATCCCTGTTTTCACATACATACACCCCACACGCAGTGTGCACTGCCCTGTTTGCTGTATGCAAGCTCATCAACGCTGATCTCATCAATGCAGTGTTGCCCACCATCGTGGAGTTGCTTTCCCATCCCAAGGAGATGGTTCGCAAAAAGGCTGTCATGGCCCTCCATCGCTTCCATCAGCTTGATCCCGATCATGATGGTGCATTGCATGGTGTTGACTTGGACCGACATTTTCGACAAATGCTCTGTGACAAGGTACGTGATTGTATATTGCGGAGATGGGTGGGTGGATGGACATGGACATGACAACACATCACATCATGACACACATGGACATGACATTCCCCCCCCAACACACCCCCAGGACCCCTCTGTGATGGCAGCAGCCCTGTGTGCTTTGTTTGACACTGCCAAGCATGATCCCAAGCCCTATCGCAACCTGATCCCTTCGTTTGTGAGTATATTGAAACAGGTCGCTGAACACAGGCTTCCCAAAACATTTGAATACCATAAAACACCAGCCCCTTTCATTCAGGTGTGTGTGTGTGTTGTGTGAGAGATAGTGTTTTTTTTGTTGTGTGTCTTTTTTGTTGTGGTGGTGTGTGGATATACAACCAGTTTCAGACCAACACACCACACACACACCCTCTTGGCACACACCCCACATACACACCACATACACACCATATACACACTATACACCCACCATACACACACTATACACCCACCATACACCCACCATATACCCACCATACACACACCACATATACACCACAGCTCAAGTTGCTGCAGATTCTTGCAGTGTTGGGTGCAGGTGACAAGGCGGCAAGTGAACACATGTACACAGTGGTTGCAGAAACAATGCGTCGGGGTAATACAGGACACACCATAGGGAATGCCATTGTATATGAATGTGTGCGTACCATTACAACAATCTATCCCAACCCACCACTGCTGCAATCAGGTGTGTGGGGGAGTCTGCACGCAGTGTTTGTGTGGGGGAGTACAGAGAGCACACACATACATGCTGATATCACAGAACAAAACGCAACACATACAAACACACACACAAAACAAAACAAAGCAACGTACATGCAGAAATCACCCACACCCACAAACCACACACCCCCACGCCTACGCAATACCTCACACAGCTGCGGAGATGATTGCAAGCTTTCTGAAATCCCCCTCCCACAACCTCAAGTACGTGGGCATCGAATCCCTCTCCCGCATCGTGCGCATCAACCCCAAGTACGCCACGGAGCATCAAATGGCTGTCATCGAGTGTCTCGAGGACCCTGATGTGACCTTGAAAAAGAAAACACTCGAGCTTCTGTACAAAATGACCAAACCAGACAATGTGGAGGTGATTGTGGAGAAAATGCTTGATTATCTACGGGGAACAACAGATGAAGTGGCCAAGGCTGATGTGTGTCAACGCATAAGTGAACTCGCAGAGAGTTATGCGCCGGATACGTCGTGGTTTATTGCGACCATGAATCAAGTGTTTGAAATGGGAGGGGACGTGGTGGCCCCTCAATTTGCACAAAACCTGATGACGCTGATTGCAGAGGGGCAGGGGGACACGGGGGGGGATGATGCAGGATTGCGTGTGGAGGCAGTGGAGAGTTATTTGTTGTTGTTGGAAAAGCCAAAACTGCCCCAGATATTGCTGCAGGTCATTGCGTGGGTATTGGGTGAGTATGGGCACCTGGCGTCGATGGGTGGGGTTGGGGTGATGGACAAGGTTGCTGGCATGATTGGTCAGTACAAGGTGTGTATGGGAGGGTGGGGAGTGATCATGTATGTGTGGGGGGGTGATCATGTGCTGTACGGTGTCCATGTTGTTAACCTGGTGTTCAAAGATCAAGCACATATATTGAATGCACACACAACAATTCCAAGACCCTCTACACAACAATAACACCCGCACACCCACCACACTGCACAAAACACACTCAAAACAGGTGGATGATGACACACGGGGCTATATTCTCTCCGCCCTGGCCAAGCTTGCAGTCCACAGTGGACGCCCCTTCACCCCAGAGGCGCAGGAGGTGGTGCAGGCTGCATTGGGTAGTAGAAATGTAGACCTACAGGAAAGGGCACTAGAGGCACAAGCACTGGTTGGGTATGTGTTTTTTTGGGGGGGGGGGGGGGGTGGGGGGGGGGGGGGGGGATGACGGGGGGGCCTTTGTGTATGTCATCCATCACATGTGTTTGATGGGTGTGTTTGTGTTTGATGTGTGTGTGTGTGTGTTTGATGTGTGTGTGTGTGTGTATGTCAACAACCACATGCCCCATCATCACAACCCCTCCCCCACACCCACCACCTCCCCCACACTTACCACCTCCCCCATCCCAACCCAGGCTAAGCCGATCCGTGCAGTCAGCAGTGCTTCCGGAAGACGCAGCAGTGGAGCCCCTCACAGTGGATGAGGGCCTGTCTTTCCTCAATGCCTATGTGCAACAGGCACTACAGGCTGGTGCTGCGCCGTATGTGCCAGAGGAGGAGCGGAGGGCAATGGGTATTGTGCGTCAATCTGCATCCGATGCTGCGAGTCAGGTAGTCCCATTCGGGGGGGAGATTGGGGTTGAAAGGGGGTGTGTGAGGGGTTGTGAGAGGGTTGGGGTGCTTGGAGATTGTACAACACCCATGCACGTGTCACCCATTACCATCCCAATCGTTCTCCTCACAGGCTGGCAGTGCCTCCCACCCCCTGCGTTTTGAGGCATATGAAACCGCCAAACCCCCAACCCACTCCCATGGACCGAGCCTCGACAGCACCGCCATGGGTGGTGGTGCCCCAGCTGCTGGGAATGGTCTCTTTGATTTCACAGGGGCCTCCTCCCCTGAGCAGCAACACTATGCTGCAGGGGGCTCCGGAGGGGCCCCTGCAGCAGCAGCGACTGCTTTGCAGCCTGCTGTGGCGACTGGCAGTGGGTTGCGTGTGCAGGGTGGTGCTAAGAAATGGGGTCCTGCACGCTTTGATGCCACGCCTGTGAGCCCACCACCTCCAGGTGTGTGTGTGTGATACACCCTCACACACATACACCCTCACACACATACACCCTCACACCCTCACACAGTGGCTCCTGCAGATCAACGTGCAGCACCAGGAGCAGCCCCCACACAGCAGCAGCCACTCTCAGCACGTCACAGTGGTCCAGCAGTGGAGGAAGACCCACACAAACAGCGCCTGGCAGCATCGTTGTTTGGTGGGGGAGGGGGAAGCAGCAACAAGACGAGTGCAGTTCGTATACGGTACGTGTGTGACGTATGGAGTTGAGTTATGGGCTGTGTATGGTGTATTGTCTTGTTGTAGCACACGCAAGACACATGCACCGTGTATACAATGGTATATGGTGTATACAACATGCACCTTGCACACCTATTGATGAACTCATGATCATGAGATATGATATGATCTCACCACCACCTCATTTACACCACACCGCCTCCTCTTCCAAAACAACACAGTACAACAAGGGGATCCCGAGGCTCACCCAGGGACACAGGTGCCGACACTGTTGTCACCTCAACAACCCCCACCGCCCCGGCAAGTGCAATGGACCTCCTGCTGGACCTTGATGCTGGACCACCTGCACCTGGCAGTGCACCTGCTGCCTCTGTACCATCAGGTGGGTGGGTGGGTGGGTGGATGAGGAGATGGGAACGTTGCCAGCACCATGCCATTGTAAACATGCCGACAACATGCCGTTGCTCTCACACACCCATCCAGATCCGTTTGCACAATTGGAGGGTCTGTCTGTGTCTCCAGAAGCACCTGCCGTACCAGCCACCAAAGCCAGTACACCCGGGATGATCGACCTGGATGCACTCATGGGGGGTCCCCCAGCCCCTGCAGCCCCCACGTCTGCTGCACCAGGGGGCATGATGGGCTTTCCCCCAGCAGCTGGAAGCATGGCCATGCCCATGGGTGCAGCAGGTGGGATGATGCCCGGTGCATATGGTATGATGCCGACCATGGGGGTGCGCCCTGTTGGCATGCCGATGCAGCAACCGGTGGGTGGCATGCCCATGATGGCGCCCGTCATGTCGGCTGCTGCAGTGGCACAGCAAACACAGCCTCCTGCAGTGCCAGCAAAGAAGGAGCCTGATCCCTTTGCTGATTTGTGGAAGTAGTGAGGTGTGGAGGTGATTTGAAGTGGGTGACGTTACTGTTTGTTATCTTTGTTTATGTTTGGTACATTGTTTGGTACAACATTAAAGGGTGTTTGTAAACAATATTTCAGCAATCAAGATGCAGCAATCTTTATGCAGTGGGTGTCGTGGAGGGTTGCTAAACTATAAAAAGCAGCGGCATGCGAGTCAACGAACACAATGGCTCGTCCAGTGCAGCAGCTCTTTCAACGGGAATGATGCAACAATCAATCGTGGTGGTCCTGCAGGTGCCTTTACAGCAGGGAACGAGGCTGCAGCACGCCAGCAATTGTTTAATCGGATAGCACCCATTTATGACCAGGTATGTTGTCGTGATGTGGAGGTGTACAGTGCTCCTTGTCTTTGATCAATGACGCGCGATAGCAGTGTCCATGACATATCACACGCAGTTTAATGACGTGTTGAGTTTCGGACAACACCGCGTATGGAAAAAGATGGCTGTCAAATGGAGTGGTGCCAAGCGTGGCAGCAAAGCACTGGATGTGTGCTGTGGCAGTGGTGACCTTGCCATGCTCCTAGCCCAAACAGTGGGACCAACAGGAGAGGTAGGTGTGGGTAGGTGTGGGAGTGCACACGTGCGCATGTGTGTGTGTCATTTGTTCTTCTTTGCAACTCCATCGCGCAGGTAGTTGGCTTGGATTTTGCAGCAGAGATGCTGGCAGATGCATCGCGCAGGCAGCAAGATCGTCAGAAAATGGGTGGTGCTATATACAACGTGCAATGGGTGCAAGGGGATGCACTGCAGCTCCCATTTGAATCCAACACGTTTGATGCTGCCACGATAGGGTATGGGCTTCGCAATGTTGCCAACATACCACAAGCACTCAGGTATGGGTTGGGTTTGTGCTGTGCATCACCAATGTGTATGCAGATGCACGCGGTTGTTGGTCAATGTTGCATCACCACATGTCCCCCTCCCCAACAGTGAGCTGCAGCGTGTGCTGGCCCCAGGTGCACGTGTGGCTGTGCTCGACTTTAACAATGCAAGTGTGAGCAATCCTACAGCTGCTGGGTTTCAGACCTGGACACTTGACAACGTGGTGGTGCCACTTGCACGCCTCTATGGTGTCGAGGAAGAGTATGCATACCTTGTGCCATCCATACAGGCATTCCCAACAGGTAAGGGGGGGGGAATAACATTCCTAGCACCGCATGTGGTACCAAGTGGCTGCACAATCACCATATCCAGGTCGTGAGCAGGAGCGACTGGCACAGGAAGCAGGGTTCTCTACTGCCAAGCATTATGAAATTGCATTCGGTTTGATGGGCGTGCTTGTTGCCCAGAAATAAAAGCTTGGTGTCTTTGAATGAAGCATACACTTTTTTCATGTACATCATTGACAACTACATTATTTTGTTGTAGTGTCCTAGCAATCATGGACTTGTCACAGCTTGCAGAACCCAACTTTGATCCCATCAAGTACATCAATGCTGCTACGCAGCAAAAACCACCTGATGAACCCATAGATAGGTACTGCGGATAGTAAATGTGTACTTTACAATGATTGTTGCAGCAAGCAGTACTCCTAGGTTGCAGATCGTTGCCCAGTACGTTGGTGCATGCTTTGTTTTCACCACAGATATCTTGCCGAGCTGGAAATGAAACTGCAACTCAGTGCTGAAGATGTGGAGATGGTGTTGCAGGAACACAGCTTGCAGGCAATGCAACGCATCCCCACTGCAGTCCATGAGGTCAAGCGCATGCAGGTATTAATATATACACTGTTGTTTTGTGTGGTTGCCATATCACACACAAATATTCATCACCTGGTCTGCTCTCAACACTCACATTCATCACCCAGAATGATTCTGCAGCGTTGAGGGAAAACGTAGCATCCATCATCAAGCGTCTTGAGGCGAGTCAAGCGAGTGCATTGTCCAGTGTTGCTGTGCTTGCCCAAGTGGATCGTGTGCGAAGCAGAATGGAGGCAGCAGTCACAACACTCAGGGTGCGAAGTTTGACAATGTTGTACACTCTGCTGGACATTCCCCATGGATGTTTTGCTATACAATCCCCAATCCCCATGTGCCATCACTGTCCATGACAAAACAACAAAACGCACCACATACACACCCACAGGAAGCGACAGGTCTTAATGACATGCTGCAGCGTGTGGAAACAGTCTTTAGCAGTGGTGATCTCCAGCAGATGAGTGACATGCTTGCTCAAATGTCCAAGAGCCTGCAGCTGGTGGGTGACGTCCCTGGGTTTCAAGGTAGCAAGGCAAAGCTGCAGGTTTTGGAGGACAGGCTCCAGGCACAGGTGGAGGGGCCATTGGCAACTGCATTTGCGCAACAGAAAGGTGTGGGGGTGGGGGTGTGTTTGTGAGTGTGTTTGTGGGTGTGTGGTGCGTTTATAAGTGTATGGTGTGGGGGGGTGTAGCATCCTACTGCAACAACACATGGGATGATGTCCATCAACGTAATGGAATGCTGTGCATCAACGTACTGGATTGATGATGTACGGATTGATACACATACACATACACAATACATACTACACAATACATAGTACTACACATACAATACCCCCCACACTTACAATAACCCCCACAATAGGTGACAAGGCGCAGCAGCTGGCAGGTATACTCACAGCAAGTAATCGTGGACATGTGGTGCAGCGTCTCTACCTAGAGGCACGACTGGCGCCGCTGATGTCAGCATGGGAGCAGTTCACACCCACTGTACAGGGTGGGTTTGCTTCATGGCTGCCTGGATTTTACGATGAGGTTTGTGAGTGGAGGGAGGGGGGGGGGAGGTGTGGGGAGAAAGGGGGGGTAACGTGGGCCAAGGAATGAACATACAAAACGACACATTGTCACACAAAACAGAGATGTAATAACAAAGTATATACACCCATCATAAAACCCACCCTGCGTTACCTCCCCCCACACAGGTGGTTCGTGCAGTCGAACACGAAACATGGTGGTGCAGTGACGTCCTTCCCCAGCACCACCCCCAACTCGTCGTCGCCATGATTGAACAACTCTTACAAAACAGCGAGCACCAATTTCAACAGCGGCTCAATGCTGCTCTCACAGACACGCTCCCCATCCCGATGCCGACCTTGCTGGGTGTCCATAGCAGCACCGTGCGATTTGCCTCAAGCATCAGACAGGCCCTGCACATGACCCCATCCGAGACCTTGTTGCTGGCAGTCATGGCATCCATTTACCAACCCCTCGAAGCGGTGTTGCCACGATACAAGGAATTGGAAAAACACCAGTTGAGTCACGAAATTGACGCCATGGGGCTCAGCGTGCTCAGCGTGGATGATGCAGATACGGTGCTGAGTGTTGTCAAGAGCACCGTGCCCAAGGCGTTTGGGTTGCTGGAGGGTGCTGTGCAGCGGTGTATGCAATTGTCTGGTGGGAGTTTATTGGCAGAGCTGCAGTCTGTGGTGGACAACACAGCAGTACATTATCTTGATGTATTGCAGCGTTTGGTGCATCAATTATCACGACGGTATGTGTGTTGGAGGGTGGGGAGCGTGAGTGGTGTGGTGTACACCACTTGGTATCATTATTTGCATGCAAATCATTCGAGATGTGGATTATCCATACATGTACATGGACACACATACACATATATACATGGACACAGGTTTGTGGATGCAGGGAGTGGTGATGCAGCCACCCCAGCAGGGGAGCATGTTGCAGATGTGTCTGATCAAATTAACAATGTACTACCTCTCCTCAACATAGCACGTATGTACACTACTGTTACATGCACCACTTGTTGCTGTTGCTTGCACTAACACTCCTGATACATGCACCACATATCATACAACAACAACAACAACAACAACAATCACCCACCACCCCAGGCAACGTAGCAGTGCGCCTGTCAGTGCTTGATGCAACCCTTAGAGCCAAACTCGTCGAATTTGGTGTCACACTCCGTGCAATCCCCCCCGTAGACGAGGACCCCACCAACCCCTTGCTCCTTCGCCTCATCCACCCAACACGAGGGGACCCCCTGCGAGCCGCCCTCCTCACCCTGTCCGACCAAGCAGCGGGCGCCCGTTTTTCTGCCCTCCCACATGCACTGACTGCATGCACTGCGTTGGATGGCGCTGTGCAACAGTTTTTGCTCAAAATGCTGATGACCAAGGTCATGCGGCACCTGGCAGGGGTCCCCAGCATGCCCGAGTGGACCTCTGGTGCTGCGGAAGGTGCCGGAGGCATGCGCTTGCCTGCATTTAGCGTGTATCCAGCAGCGTACATCACAGCAGTGGGGGAGTACTTGATGATGCTGCCGCAGCTGCTCGAGGCGCTCGAGGGGAGCGATGAAGAGGATGCGGGGTATGGGGTGCAGGAGGAGGAGGAAAGCGCAGGGGAGCAGGGGGGTGCAGAGGCTGCTGTGGAGGGCGAGTGGTTGGACAAGGTATGTGAGGGTGGAGGGGGGGGGTCATGTTTCATTTATTCATGTCGACACGTGTGGGTGAATCATGTTGACACATATGGGTGAATCATGTTGACAAGGAATGTGTGGTCATGCATGACACACCGCCACTCTATTTTGTTTCGGTCTATTATACACATTATACACATTACACAGGTTGCCACTGGTGCAGCAGAGCTGTATGCAGACAAGTTGGAGCAGCTGCCCAAGTTGACACCCAGTGGTGCTGCCCAGCTCAATGCAGACCTGGAATATTTTTGCAATGTGCTATCTGCACTCAGCGTAGCATTGCCCCAGCGACTGGCGACGTGGCAGGTGTTGATGATGCTGCCTGATGAGGAACTGGCAGCCAATGTGCAGGCGACTGTGGCTGATGCAGGGGGGACGCTGAGCACACGCGTTGCAGACAAGGTCGTGGCGATTCGGTGCTGATCGTCTCTGTTCCACAAACTCAGTGGGCAGTATTTTTGTGATTATTATTTTGTGATTTCCAACTGAATCTCGTCACAATTGTTGTAAAACATAAAATCATACGTACAGTACACAACACACAACTGGCATCTTGGTGGCATCGTGTTGACCATTGCCTTCCGAGAGCTTCGAGCAATGGATCGCAGGTGCGTATGCGTTGGATATACTTGCAATGGCATGCGTACACTATGTAGCACACGACACTGTCCAGTACGTGCATGACACGCGCTGTTCAACGGCTCTGATGATCGGGTTGTGATCACGCACCAGTCTCCCTGGTATCGCATTGAAACACCCGGCACACGCGTTTCTAATGTACACCTCTGACACCCACTCGATCAAATCAGGATGTTGTTTCCGTTGGTCGTGGGTTGGGTGCTCATCTGCACCCCACTGGGTGTGGATGCCACAGGACGCACACCCACCCAGCAGACACCCTGCCCTCCTTCCATCCCTGGTGTTGATGCCACGTTTTGGTTGCTCAATGCCACGGCCATCCGTGGCCTCCCTGACCGTAGCAGCAACCCAGCCACCCGAGCTCGCCTCCCCAACTTGAGGCGTCTGGCAACATCCAACTTTACAGCCGTACTGGACAACTTGCGTTTGGGAGTCAACAGCACCAATGATGGTAGGTGGTGTGCATGTGCGACTTGTATGTGACATGTGTGGCATATAAGGGGACATACAACAAGTGCACCTTTGTATACCGTTTTCCATACCACAGAGACCACGTGGAACCCATGGCCAGCGTCTGTATCTGACACCACACAGCCGTTTATGGCCAACATGACCACCTGGATCTACTTGCCATGGGACGGTCGCTACTTGTACGTTGTGATGCCACCATCATCGCCATGGTGTTTCATACTGCACAACATCCACCTTGTGCTCCTCTTTCAACACCTCAAACACAGCTTTGACTTGATCGCAAATGACGAAGCGTCGTTGATTGTCAACAAAGCAAGTGGTGGAAGGGCACCATTGCGCAGTGCCTCTGCATGGCGAACGTTGTATGGTGACACACAAACCCTTGTCGTGCGTCAAACATACGACCTTGTTGAAGGTATGGTGCTTGCATAGTCGTTGGCAATGTACAACAAGCCCACAACCACCAAGCAGTAGCCTCTCATCCAGTGCGCACCCCAAGTGCACATGTCACATGGTGCTTTGCATGCACCATCATGCTCCAAGATACCCCCCCCAACAGATGATCAACACCCCCCCACACACAGGGTGGTATTCCCTTCAAGTGGCCTATCTCAAGCAGTCCCCCACTCGCCCCAACGACCTGCCCCTCTTGCGTCTCCGCTGGGGCTTTCAGGACCCCCTGGCGGGCACGGATGACAGCTTTGATGAGGACAACCAAGATTCCACACCGGATGAGGTGCCACCACAGGATTTCACGTCCACCATGTTGTTTCGCCGACGTGCCTCGAATGCGTGCTTGGATGGGACCTTGCAAACCATCAGTGATCTCGTGGACAACCTGGCAGCGGCACCACAGGTGGAGGGCCCTGGTACCAGGGGCCCACAGATGGCACCTATTGAACAAGGTACGTGCTGCTGATTTCCACCTGCTGATCTTCACTTTGAAGTTTTGATACCACCACCTAGAAGTATTGATATCAGCCTTGTATTACAATACCTCATCAATACAACATCTCGTCAATACAACACCTCTCAATATCTTTGTAGGTCTTGGTATGGCTGCAGCCCCTGCTGCTGGTGGCCCCATGACCCCTGTGGACATCCCCCCTGAGGACCCTGGCATGTCGGCAATCTTCATACCACGCCCGTCTCCTCGTTTATTGCACAGCAATGCACCTGGAGCAGCACCCAGTGTAGCCCCGCAGGTGCCAATCGCCTCTGTGCCAACCACAGCACCTGTAGCTACATCCCCCGCGACCACACCCACTGTTGCGCGTGCTCCAGCACCTCATTCTCCTGCAACATCTGGCAAGGCATCAGCACCTGTTAGTGCACCCATCAATACACCAGGTGCTTTGGCACCCGCTTCTGCACCCATCAATAGCACACCATCAGCATCCAGACCTGGACCTCAACCACCAACACCATTGCAACCACCTGCAGCAGCCCCTGTGGGTGATGGCCACATGCACAGCACCCCACCCTCTGCAACACTCCAGGCTGCATCACCACCCCAGGGTGCATCACCAGCAGCAGGTCCCCTGCCATCTGTTCCTGTGCAGGGTGCTGACAGCACCCCACCCTCCATTGCCCCAACCCAGACTGCATCACCGGCCCGCCCACCTGTTGGCAACCCACCATTCCGCAGTCCCACACAACAACCCGTCAACAGGTATCATCAAATACAGCAACCACAGACACACCAACCATTGCACATGGCAATCAAACCCCCTCTCAACGCCCTACACAGGCCATCTCCCTATGCAGCCCGCCACACCCCCTCACCCTATGCCCCACAACCAAGCCCCTATCGTGCCCCTGTCTACCCTTCCCCATCCCCCTCTGTCTCCCTGGTCATGCGCCCCGCCTCCCCCTCTCCATCGCCCAGGTGCACGAACGACAACACAACACGCCTTCCAGTGCACATCCACCTGTACCCCGAGGATTTCGACCCCCAGCCAGTCAAGCAGCACTACACCATGGTGCAACTGCAAGAATTGGCCAATGCCCTCCCAGATGCTCGACTCTGGGAGCCACTGCTCAATGTTGCCTCTGAGCTGCACCTGCACCTGCACCCTGTGGCCGCTCACCTGGAGGCATGCAAGGAGCGTTGGAGCACTGGCAACCAACTGGTTGAGGGACCTGCACCCCCCAAGAGGGTGGCTGGGGGGCCTGCACTGTTGTAGTGTTTGCACTGCAAAATGTTTGCACTGTGAGGTGTTTGTACCTGGGGGTAGCCTGCAAAAGGCTGGATTACACATAGTATGTCGATATTGTCTGCCATTGCCATTGCCTGTTTATTACATTGATGCTGCAATGCGCACATGTGTTTGTAGCATCATCAAGCAGTGTCCTACTGACAACAATTGGTTGGACCAAAATTGGTTGGACAGCAGCCCAGTAGGGGTTGCTTGCGCCACGTGATGTATGTTGTTTTTTATGTTTTTTTTATGTTGTTCATGTCATCATCAAGAATACACATGGCAGCCTATGGGCACCATCATGACACACCCTCATTACGTACAATGTATGTATACAACACAATACATACAGCATGCTATGGTCAAACATCACACATGTTCACTGCACGCACACAAGCAACCAGTAATCACTGTGCAGCATCCCAATCCACTCGTTATCATCCCAATCAACTAATCACTATCCAACTCCACTCCTCACCATTCCAATCCACTCCTCACCATTCCAATCCACTCGTCACAGCCGTGGTGTAGTGTCACAATCGTGGTGTAGCAGCAGGGACAATCATGTGTGGTGGCAGCAGGTGCCATTGTCCACTACGTGCTGCATCAAAACACAAGCGCATGTGGTTTGCCAGCAGTGTTGGATGTGTCATGGGTCCCATATGCTCCATTGCTTGAAACCTGAGGAGGGGGATGTACACAATGTACACAATGTACACATTAAACATGCATGATGATGCCCACCATGGTAATGCACGTCTCACAACAAAAAACACCCCTATATCCCACATACTGCACGTGTATGCCGTGCGACAGTGCTGCTGCAACCTCTCTACTGCCCTCTGGCAGCCACATAAACTCCTGCTCTGTGTCTGACCCACATGCAACCACCACCGGCACCAACACAGACCCAAGGCGATGGAAGACATGTTGAATGGCATCACGTGCTGCAAAACGAAACACTGCAGCTTCTGTGCTAGGTTTACAGGCAAGGGAGACAGCCTTGCTGCCGTCAGATGCTGGTACAAGGCCATGGTCCATGTAGGCGTCAAATGCATCGGGTTGAAATGTTATGTAGGGGTGTTTGCTGCGCAGGTTTTGTGCTGCAGCACTGCGTGAGGGGAATGTGCCCCGTCGGCGTTCTGCAATGGATGCAAGGAGCTCTGTGCCTTGTTGCAGTTGAATTCTGTGGTGTGTGGAGTGGTGTGGTGTGTAGTATGGTGTGGAGTACAATTATGTGTGCCGACGAACAGCAGGACTGTACATACTTGGATGCAAGAACTGGCGAGCACACAACTGGTTCAAAGACAAACACCCCAGCAAAGAGCTTGGGGTAGGTCACAGCGCACATGAGCGCCACAACACCCCCCAAACTATGCCCGAACAGGTAGCACGGTGTGCCGTTGATGCCCAGCGTGCGCAGCACCGATATGACATCCTCAGCAAACAGCTTGAGCGACAGAGATTCTGCAGGCTGCGTAGGAGACCGTCCATGACCACGAAAGTCCATGCCATACACGCAAAAGTGCTCTTGCAGCAACGACACCTAGGATTGGTTTGTTTGACACACAAGATGTGGGCTCATACACGAAGCGAGAATCTTGCATTAAAAACCGCAGTGTACCATGGGTGTGTATGCTGGTGCATGGAAGCCATTGGCGTGCAGCAAAAGCAAGGGAGGGCCAATGCCACCCCATGAGTAACATGCAATCACATCTTCCATAATCATTACTGTTGAATTCTTTTGTGCGTGCATTGAGAAGTGAAGAAGAGTGGGTGGATTTCTCTGTGAATGTGGAATGGTCATCATCAATGGGAACCATCAATAGGGAAAACATTGTTATATGACACTTTCCACTCAATTTCTGACACCAAAACATAGGAGTTGAAACACAAATAGATCACAACGTAAAGACTACTACGCAAAGCAGAGCTTTGAAAGGAGCATAAAGCAGACAAGATGATGGCAATGGTGGGCTGCTCGCTGATGGTTGGGTAAACAGTTTCCAAATGATTGGAGATTCACACTGATCTCTTTGCAACACTTCGCAGGGACAGCAAAGCGGGATGTTGAGCGCTGGAGCACAGGAGGAAAAGGGCGAGTTCGCTCGCATGGTACGATCTCGGTCATCAGCCACGTTTTGGCTCTTCATTGCAGTACTGCGTTGTGTTCACATGTTGGTTGTGGTGATGTCAATGCATTGCGCTGCATTGCAGGGCACCAACGTGTTTCTGTACGCTTGTCTGTTGTTTCATCAACTGCATATTTGATGCCACCACAGAGCTCCTTTGTGGGTGCTATGGCCATTGCAGACATGATCAAGACCACATTGGGGCCCAAGGGCATGGTATGGGGATGTGTTGGGTGATTTGTGCAAGTGATTTGTGCAAGGATGGGTAGCTCACATGCAGCATCACCATCGATACAGGACAAAATTCTGCAGAGCCTTGGTCGTGGGCAGGAGGTCACCGTCACAAACGATGGTGCTACGATTCTCAAATCTGTCTACGTGGACAACCCTGCTGCCAAAGTGCTTGTGGGTACGTCACTGGTGGGTGTGCAACACAAACACACGCCACCATCACCATCACCATGTGACCACCAACACCCACAGACATTTCCCGAGTGCAGGATGACGAAGTGGGTGATGGCACAACCAGTGTGGTTGTGTTGGCTGGCGAATTGCTACGTGAGGCAGAGTTGCTTGTCAATCAGAAAATCCATCCCATGACGATCATTGATGGGTTTCGACAGGCAGCAGACGCAGCACTCCGCAAGTTGGAGAGCATTGCCATGGATAACAAGGCAAATGAAGCTGCATTTCGTCAGGATTTGGAAAACATTGCAAAAACCACATTGAGCAGCAAGGTACGTGTATATGTGATGTGATGTGCAAGGACAGTTGTTGTGATTTTATTCCAAAACCCTAACTCAACATCCAACCATGTTGTGCAACACCCAACCATGTTGTGCAACACCCAACCATGTTGTGCAACACCCAACCATGTTGTACAACACCCAACCATGTTTTGTCACACACACACACACACACAGATTCTCACTGGTGACAAGGATTACTTTGCCAAGCTGGCAGTGGATGCCGTTTTGCGTCTCAAGGGCTCTGGCAACCTAGAGGCCATCCACATTATTAAAAAGGCTGGGGGTACCTTGCGTGAGTCGTTTTTGGACGAGGGGTTTATCTTGGACAAAAAGATTGGTGTGGGGCAGCCCAAACGCATTGAAAATGCAAAGATTCTAGTGGCAAACACACCCATGGACACTGATAAGATCAAGATTTATGGTGCACGAGTTAAGGTGGATTCCATGGCCAAGGTATATTGGGGGCGTGGGTGTGGAGCATTATAGATGTACCATATTAGGGGTGTAGGTGTCAAGTGGGTGTGTGAAGCACATACGTGTATCACCTGCTGCTGGTTGTAATACTGACCATACATTATCACATACCATACACCATACACCATGTTATTATGGAATATGGACCATACATTATCCCAAAAACACCAGGTGGGTGAGATTGAGGCTGCAGAAAAGAACAAGATGCGCGAAAAGGTCATGTCCATCATCAACCACGGCATCAACTGCTTTATCAACCGCCAGCTTATTTACAACTACCCAGAAGAGATTTTTGCTGATCATGGTGTCATGGCTATTGAGCACGCCGACTTTGATGGCATTGAACGCCTGGCACTGGTGACAGGTACATGTATTTATACATAGATATGTATGCGGTTGTGTCTGGGTATTTTCTTTGTTCACTGTTTATCATCCCCTCCCTCCTCCACCACAACCTCCTCCACCACAAACTCATATACACAGGTGGTGAGATTGTGTCCACCTTTGACAACCCCGACTCTGTGAAATTGGGGCACTGCAAGGTTATAGAGGAGATTATGATTGGGGAGGATCGCATGGTGCACTTCCAGGGCTGTGCATTGAATGAAGCATGCACAATTGTGCTTCGTGGGGCAAGTATGTGGGGGTTGGTGATGGATGTATGCAGGAATGGATGGTAGTATGCAGGAATACATGTGCCTAACTAGTGTATACATACACGTTTGTATGCAGTCGACATATTCACATACACACGACATATTCACACACACACGACATATTCACATATTCACATATTCACACACACAGGTAGTCATGTGTTGGATGAGGCAGAGCGCAGTCTGCATGATGCACTGTGTGTGTTGGTGAGCACAGTCAAGGACTCGCGTGTGTTGTATGGTGGTGGGTGGCCTGAGATGCAAATGGCCAAGGTATGACAAATTGGTGGTGGGTGTATGTACCATTGTTATAGCATCCAACACATTATTATACCATGCAATACGTTTTTATACCATACAATACAGGTTGTGGATGAACTTGCAGCAAAAACACCTGGCAAGCGCTCCCTGGCCATGCAGTCGTTTGCCAAGGCATTGCGTGCCATCCCCTCCATCATCAGTGACAATGCTGGATTGGATGCGGCAGAGTTGCTGAGTCAGCTGCGAGCTGCACATGCAGCAGATGACGCCACACGCATGGGTGTGGATGTATTGAAAGGAAAGATGGGAGACATGAAGGAGTTGGGTATCTTTGAGGCGTTCAAGGTATAGTGTGATGATGCACATGGGGCCGGTGCACCCACCTCACCTCTTTGTGTGTTTCCCACCTCATATCTTCCATACAGGTTAAACGTCAGATCTTGCTGTCAGCTACAGAGGCGTCAGAGATGATTCTGCGCGTGGACGAGATCATCAAAGCGGCACCACGAGCCCGCCAAGAGGAGTAGCTGTTAGAAAATGACAATATTTCCAACATCCAAAACTGTAACACAATTCAGCACATTGCAAAACCCAAACTGCCTCGTCTTTATCAGCATCACAGCATGGCAGCATCGTTTGACAGTGCGTGATGGTGGCATTCCCTGCCTAGTTCTGCTCTGCACGTTTCCCGAGATACCCAATCACAATGTCAAATCACAGGCAGTGGCCTTTTGGAGGCGGTGGAGCGTCGCAGAGAAGAATTGGAGGTGTGTAAGGGTTGGCAGTCACATTGATGGATGCACGGCGGCCACACACATCCACCTTTCCACACCCTCAGGAACGCTACAAAAAGGAGGCTGAAACATTTGTAGCATCCCTGCCAGCACCTGTGCAGGAGCGTGTCAGGGCACTTGGGGAGGTGAGCAAAAAGCACTCGGAGCTCGAGGCACAGTACAAGAAGGAGATTGACGAGTTGGAGGACAAGTACAACAAGCTCTACGGTATGCATTGAATTACAACGGGTACATGCAAGACGAGCACAACACACAAAACACCCCAACGCACAGCACCACTCTATGAGGAGCGCCGGAAAGTTGTGTCACCCAGCGATGCCCAGGTGGCCACTGAAGCTGATGGCATCCCCATGTTTTGGGCCACTGCACTGTACAACCTGCCCATGATCCAGGATCTCATTACAGACAAGGATATGGAGGTGTTGTCATATTGCACCAACATCTCCTCGGAAAAGTTGCCCATCGCCACACGGGTATGATGATGTTGTATACCGCATTGCAATCGTTGTGTACATCCCATCATGATGTTTCCCCACGTATGTTGCAGGGCTACAGCATCACATTTCACTTTGCAGAGAATCCTTTTTTCACCAACAAGACGCTGGTATGTTGAGCATGTATTACAAGTGTGGTGTGCCCATCGTGGCGTATACCCATTGTGGCGTGTACCCAGCAGCTGTACACATGGTTGTTTGCACATACTCTACACAGACCAATCAGTACATCATGGCAGAAGCGACCATGCCCAACGGCGAGTCCATGTTGCAAAAGATCATTGGCACAGAGATTCAATGGAAGCCTGGCAAGGATGTGACAGTCAAGGCATGTGATTGCGTGTGATGGCCATGCACATGGCTACCCAATGCGTATATTTTCACGTATTTTCATATGTATTCTACAACCACACAGACATTGAAAAAGCAGCCCAAGAAGCCTGGGCAGCGTGTGTTGACCAAGACCGTACCCACCGACTCCTTTTTCCACTTCTTCAGCCCACCTGAAATGCCTGGGCCAGGGGAACTGGATGAGATGGCGTTTGAAGACCTACAGGAGGACCTCAACAGCAATTATGACTTGTCGTACGTGTTATGTGTGGGGGTGTTTTGTACAAGGTGCATATGTGTACAAGGTGCAAAAATGGACGACACAGGAGTGCTATTCGCATGGTGTTGATTCCCAACGCGCTGGGGTGGTTTACTGGGGAAGCTGCTGCTGAGTATGAATACTTTGAACATGACGATGATGATGATGAGGAGGATGATGACTATGATGATGAAGACGACGATGAGGATGAGGATGAGGATGATGAGGACGATGTAGAGGACGATGCACCACAACGTCCTGCTGCTGCAGCAGGGCGAGGCCGGGTATGATGATGGGTGGTTGTTTTTGCTTGTATATGTTGTGTGTGTGATTGCGTGTGCATTGATTGAACACATTGGCCGGACACACAACACAGGGTGGCCCTGCAGATCCCAATGCACCAGAATGCAAACAACAATAATAAACATGAATTGCTCAATCTGTGTTTTCAGTGTTTGACTCCCAGTATACAACACAGTAACACAACATAACAGCACTTACCCAGATCTAGCCACAACAAGCGATCGTGAGGGCGTGTCCATGCCAAACAGCTCCTCCTCGTATCCATCATGACGCCACTTACAGTAAACTTACAGCCATCATCAATGCAGCATTGCAGCACACCAGCACAGCGGCATGGTGCAGCCTACATCGCATTTCAGCGACCGAAACAAGCAACCCGTGCCCATGCACGACGCCCATGTGCTGCAGCAGCGAGCAGTGAAACCACTTTGGGTACCCAAGCTGGTTTGATGAATTGGCTCAAGGTAAGGAGTGTTGTGCAGATGGGGGAGTCAACCTCATCCCGCTGCCCAGTTATCATCATCATATGCCATATTCTCTGCACAGACGGTGGGTGTCAAGGACCTCAAAGTGACCTTGCAAAGTATGGAGCGTGATTGTGGCAACGTCGTTGATGCTGTGGTGGCCGCTGAGCCCCTGCAACCTGGTGACATTGCATTTACGCTCCCTGCAAATGCTGTTGTTACCCTTGATCGGGTGTTTGAGGACGAAACCGTCGCAGAACTGCTGACAGACAACAAACTTTCTGAATTGGCATGCTTGACGCTCTACCTGATGTACGAGAAAAAGGAAGGACGAAAGAGCTTTTGGTTTGAGTACATCAAGGAACTGGATAGGCAGCGGGGTCGTGGTCAGATGGGTGCGAAATCGCCGTTGCTTTGGGATGAGGGTCAGGTGGAAACCTTTCTTGCTGGCAGTCCCCTCTGTGGGGCAATTGCACAGCGATTGCAAGGCATTGAGAGAGAGTATAATGAGCTCGACACGGTGTGGTTTATGGCTGGGAGCTTGTTCAACAAGTACCCATACGACACACCAACCGAGGCATTCAGCTTGAAGCTGTTCAAAGAGGCATTTGCTGCAGTGCAGAGCAGTGTGGTGCATTTGCAGGGGGTGCCCTTGAGTAAACGGTTTGCACTGATCCCCTTGGGACCACCCATGCTTGCCTACAGCTCTACATGCAAGGTGCGCTGTTTTCAATGGTTTGTGTGGATGTACTTAAAAGTGTGTGGTCCTGCTACAATAATGCATGGTTGTACATACCAAAACCCATAACAGGCGCTCATTACATACAATCCTGAATGTGGGTCGGTGCAGTTGGCAGTGGACCGTGCATTGCAACCAGGCCAACCCCTGAATGCCTGGTGTGGGCCCCAACCCAACAGCCGTCTCCTGCTCAACGTATGTGTATTCTCCCTCACACGTTGTCTGTATGCCTTGTGTTTTCTCCCTGGAAACAACTGTACGCATGCACTGTACGCTGTTTCACGACGACCATACGCATGTTTCCACTTCACCCAACACAGTATGGTATTGTGGATGAGAACAACCCATACGACAAGTTGCAGTTGACAGCAACGCTGTCGTCATCAGACCCACTGTTTCGACTGAAACGCAACATCTTGGCGGCCAATCAGTTGTCTACTATGCTGACATTTGATATGTCACGCACCACACCACTCCCAGCAACACTGCTGCCATTCATGCGATTAGCGTTGACCACCAACGAAGCAGCAGTGGATGCTGTGCAGTGGGGAGAGGCCGCGGGGCCGATTGATCAAGCCAACGAGACAGTTGCTGTGGAAATGCTGCTGGCCTACTTAGACAAACGATTGCAAGGGTATTTTTTAGGGGTGGGGTGTGTGTGGGTAGCACATGTGCAGATGATATTGAATTTGTGCATCTATCTATACCAGGTACCCGACCACAATTGAAGAGGATGCAGTTATTATCGAGAGCAATACAACGTTGGTCAGGCATAAGGTTGCAGCTCGCCTGGTACGTAGTGTGTTACATGAGGTCACAGTTTGTTCACATGTGAACGTAGTACACACATATGTGATTGCACATATACAGGTGCGCATTGAGAAGCAAATCTTGCAAGCTGCGCGGCAGCAGCTCCTAGACCATGCACAGTCGCTTGGCTTGGAGTTGGTGGTGAAACAAGTGCCCTCAACAGCGGCTGTGAAATTGAGTTGATTTGCAACATATGAAGGTTGTTAGCAGCAAGCTTTTTTGCGATTTCTTGGCATTTTACATCTGTTGTGCGTATCCAAAACAAAAGCAACTGTGATCAAGCAATCGAGATGTCCCGCAGCTCCACACAACCCCAAGCAGATGTTGATGCGGAAGCGGGGCCTTCCACCTCCAATCGTGCAGAAGACGATTTTGTCTTGGGGTACAAGCACGCATTCCTGCAGTATATAATGCAGCGAGGGTGGATGCTCGAATCTGATGCGCACAGCTTTGTGCGACAGTTCTCCCACGGTACACGTGTGGGATGTGCATATGCATCAAGTGTGCGCAATAACAACAACACATCCTCCCACAGCATCCACCAACATTGAAAACCGCACGGCCGACCTCATCCAGCAGATCAACCTCGACCTCAGCAACCTCCACCTGCAAGTCAAGCAAGCCAAATACCTTGTATGTGTTGAGCACAGGGGCACAACTGGGAGGCAGCAATGGGACACACGTTCTGCGACACTCACACACAGGGTGACAACCAGCGCTATGTTGCGCTGGTCAATACAAGTGCAGATGATCAGTCCAAGCTCGCTACACAACTTTCCCACGCCCAGCTCGCATACTTTCGCAACGTGGTACGTCTGTAGTACAGCTACACTCTGTGTACAGCTGCACTATATGTGGTTTGTTGTCCACAGGTGGACTTTATTGCAAGGACGGAATCAAACAATGGGTGCCCTGAAGTATCGTCTTTCGACCTCATCGAGCTCTCTGTACTTGGGGAATCCGACAGACTTCGTTCTTCAGAGGCAAATCCTGCAGAGGTGTGTGGTGGTGTACTTTTATGTGCGATGTATACGTATGACAACATGTGTGTACATCCCACACAGGCCCAGGCACTGACGCGGCTGAGTCTTACTCACAGTGAAAAGCAAAAGCTACTTGATCTGCTTGTGGTTGACGGATGGCTTGATCGCCTCTCGAGTGGCTTTTACCGTCTGGGGGTATGGGCTGCTTGGGTGTGCATGGTTGTGCACAGACTGTTCATCCAACCCCGGATCACCCCAGGTTCGTACTTTTATGGAGCTGGGACACATGTTGCTTGACCTGGAGGACATCCCTGAAGCCAATCAACAAGCATGGCGGCAGGTGGTGTAGACTTGCAGAGTCGCCCTCACTTTGTGCATACCCTGGGTGAACCGAAGACGTTTTTCTGCTACCTTTCACCATAATTGTATAGATTATGTATAATTATTCAATATATATAGAAAGAAAAAACTCCAACTACGAATGCAAGACCAGTAAGCAATGCATACAAGTGCCACATTGTGTGCCTATGTCACTCCAGATGTTTGAAGAGCATCGCAGTGAAAGCCCCCACCGCTATCTGTGTCCATGATGCTCCATCAAGGTTAATCTATGCATTGATGTAATGTTGACAACATATGAGCGCGTATTGAACAGCCATATTGATGCAACCTAGTGCTGTGTTCAGCAGCATCCATCGCATAACGCACAATACAACAGGAAAAGGGCGCCTTGGGCTCCTGGGAAGTGTCATACATTCAGGCCGCAAGGACTGGCGTGGGCGTGTCATTACAGTGTGCCTATGCCTGGCGCTCATCTTCCATCTGGCGACCCGAACCTATTTTTACGGTGATGGCACACGCGTGAAAGCAGATACTCTGGTGATTTATGTGTTTTCCAATACTGACATTGAGTATGCGTCCAACCTTCGATTTTTCATGCGCTTTGGGATCGAGGAGGGCGATGGGTGTGACTACATATTCATTATTCAGACAGGCGAGGGTTTAGAGGTGTGCGATGCTGGTGGTGGTGGGTGTGGGTGGGTGCGTGGTTGGTGGCAGCATGGGTGTGAGTGGTTCTTTGCGCGCCTGTTATACCCCTGCCAAACACACACAGCCCATCGAGTTGCCTGAAGCGCCACCAAATGTACGATTTGAGTTTCATCCCAATGGTTGTTATGACTGGGGAACCATTGGCTGGTTGTTGCTAAATCGACCAGTAAACTTGTGGAAGTACAAGTATTACATCTTTCTCAATTCTTCCGTGCGTGGACCATACATCCCAGCGTATGCCAAGGTACATATTGGTGCAGGGGGTGTTGACATGGGCATAGCATGGTCACCACATGACCATAGCAATGTCACCACGTGATGCCCATCCCTGTCACAGAATAAATTGCGATGGCAGCAGCTGTTGGTGGGCAAGCTTAGTGACAAGGTCAAGCTTGTGGGGGCAACCATCAGTTGTGAAGGCTCACCCTTTGAAGGCAATGTGGAGGGAGAATGGCGCACCAATCCGCACGTACAGAGTTATGTGCTCGCCACAGATCAGGTATGTGATACGTTGGGGGGAGGTGCATGTGCAACAAAGCATGCAAGGGTAATCATGTGGTAATCACAGGTGGGCATGAAGATATGGCTGAAGAATGACAACGTCTTCAAATGCTATCGTAAGTGGGTTGTGGTGTGTGTGGTGTTGTGCATTTGGCTGCAAAGACTGCGTATACATGTTGTCAATGCGCAAGATCCTACACAATGCCTTGTCCACAGATTCCATGTGGGATGTGATTTATTATGGTGAGCTTGGGTCAAGTCTGGAGCTGTTGGAAGCAGGGTACAGCATTGATTGCTTGATGACTCGATATCAGGGTGTGGATTGGAGCGACAAAAACAACTGGGGCTGCAATGCCGGGTATGTGTTGTGGGCAAGCATGTGTATGGTGGCAGCACCCACACACCTATGCACACCCACCCATGCACAGGGTCAATCCATATGGTGAGCACTTTTATGATGGCATCAGCCTGCACCCCTTTGAGGTCATGTTTGTCAAGGTCAAGGAAAAGGTGTTGGTCAATGATTGGGAGTTTGCTGTATTGGCAAAGAAATATGAAGACTGGATGACACAACAGGTATGTGAGCAGGGGGTGGTGGGCACCACCTATGACCCACCTGTGTGTGGTGACAATTGTACTGCACATAGAGCCACCCACATCACAGGATGAGGGCACGTTGGATGTGCGTCCCAACATATGGAAGGATGACCCACTGGCTGGTGGTGTCAAGCTTCCCAAAATGGCCTACCTGAGGTACCGTGGCAGTGCGTGCTTTGATTGGCAGTATTACATGACAAGCAATAGTGACCTCAAGGGGGCGTTTACCAATGTCAATGAAGCATGGGAGCACTTTGTCAACTTGGGGGCGTTTGAGGGTCGCTTGCATCGGTTCACGTGTGAGATGCCAGTGCCAACATAGTGGGGTTGTACAACACCCAACACTACATGTTTTTGCCTGCGTTTTCTTTTTGTTTCATTCTTGGCGTTTGCTGCTCGCGTTTGCAAGTCCCTGTGTGTGTGTACACACCAGTAGATACCTTCACTAAAACATCCATATGCAATTGATGACTAACCATCCATAATAACAAATCTCCATAATACCCTCATCATAATAGAGGAGGTATAGTCTGCTTGCCCCGTGCAACATACGTGTCACATACTCGTTTGTGGCATCTACACATGATGCAAGCTCCAAAGCGTGGAACCGTGCTGTTGTTGCTGGCCCTGGCTATTGCAGTGGGTGCACATGCAGTGCAACTACCAGTACAAAAAGACATGTCGGTGCAGGCTTCGGATATGTGCGATACATGCCTCTGGCTTGTCAACACCACTGAAATCTATCTCAACTCGTCCGACGTGAAGATGGACATCATCAACTTTCTCAACACAGAGGTTGTTGGATGCCATTATGGTGGTGATGAGGGATGGTGTGGCTTGTGGTTGTTGATGATCATGGCTAGAAGATGATGGACATGGTGGGGTTTGGGGTTGGTACAACCATTCCCATCATTATCCTGATGCCATCATCATCTCCCCCACACATACAGGTATGCACAGTGCTCCCTGGGGACATGGCACTGCAGTGCCAAACTCTGGCGACGCTCCTCGTCCCCAAGATCATCGAGTACCTGATTACCAACTTTGACGCAAGCATCACCTGCATGGACGTGGGTATTTGCCCTACGACCACTCGCAATGATTTCGCGTGCCCAGTGTGCCAGCTGCTGGTCAACACCACCCTGCAGCAGGCCCTCGACCCCGACTTGCAGGTGTGTGTGGTGTTTTTGTTAATGGAATTCGTATGATGTTACCGTTTGCAAACACCGCTATCCTCTACGTCCCAGAAGCAGCTGCATGACACTGCGCATGATGCCTGCAAATTGCTGCAGGATGATAAAGTAGCAGATTGCGAGGCACATGCCGATGCAGCACTCAATCAGCTCGTCGCCATCCTGCGCGATATCGACCCCACCCACACATGCTCTTTAATGGGCTTGTGCGAGGGTGGCAATGGCATGTCCTTGCGCACCATGATGGCGCTTGTGCGCAGCAAGCTGCAGTACATGGTACAGGCAGTGGGGCAACGTGGTGTGCGTGCCCGTAACGATTATTGTGAGGTGTGCCAGATTGCAGTGCTGGAGGCTGCCGCGTTTTTGGCCGACCCACAGACACAGGTATGATTTTGTTATTTCGTTTGTTTGTTTGTGTGCGTGTGTGTGTGTGTGAACAAACACACCAGCATTTGGTACACCACAGACGCAGCTGATGAACACTGCAAAGGCAGCTTGTGCAGTGACACACAACTGGCAGGAGCAGTGTGACGCATACGTGGACACCTATGCACCCGTTGCGTTTAATGTGGCGCTCATGTATCTCAAGCCAGAGCAGATGTGCACGCAGTTTACGCATGTGTGCCCTGCCAACACAACATCAGTCGCATGAGTCAACATCTGTCGTCGTTGCCACAGAGTCTCACTGTGATGTGCAACATGTGCAAGTAATGTGGGGTTGCTGTTTTTGTACAATTTGCCATTTGTATGTAAGCCGTGTACGTTGAAAGAAGATGTCGAGTGCACTTTCCGAAATGTTGAGCAAGCGACAAGCTAGAGATTGATCACATACTGACAATGCTGCCAACCTTTGCACTTGGGCCATTGGCAACCGTAGCATGGCTACCGTACACTGTGCCAGCGCTGCAAAGGTTGCTACGATATGCTAGTTGTGCTGCTTTGCGACAAGAGCCAATCGTGCATGCGAAAATAAACGGAAAGCAAGTGGATGTTCCAACTGGAACGACCATCATTGAGGCAGCACGGAACCTCGGAATTCAGGTAAAGCCCAGGGCTCCACCCCGAGTTTGGTTGGTGTCACATGATTGATCAACAGAGCGTATGCTGACCGTACCACGTTCCAGGTGCCAACGCTGTGCATGCACCCTAGGCTTGTGGCACTGGGCAATGCGCCACCAGGGACGTGTCGGCTGTGTTTGGTAGATACGGGCCATGGACGGCTGCAGCCAGCTTGTGCCACAGCGCTGATAGATGGCATGGATGTGCAAACAGACACGGACGATGTACGATCGAACATTCAGTCGGTCCTGAGCCTACTGCGTGCCAATCACCCCAATGACTGCATGACATGTGAATCGAATGGGCGATGTGAGGTGTGGAAGTTGTTGAGTGCTGCTGGAGTGAGTGTTGTCTGCGAAAACTGTTTGATCACACCCTCTGCACAACATATCCAGTTTCAAGACCTGCTGCTTCGTTACAAGGTTGGTGACAAGCTGCCCAAGCTGCAAGACTACTCCAAGGTATCATCCACGTATGACCACAAGATTTTGTTGTACATGTGATGGATGCTTGCTCTGCATGCCCACCACTATTCCGACTCGGCCACAGGAGTGGAATGCAGCTGTTGAAAAGACATACGATGCACGGCATGACACCAGCAGTTCAGCACTTGTGGTGGACTTGGACAAGTGCATCAAATGTGGACGTTGTGTCACTGCATGCAACATGATGCAGGTATTTGGTGGGGATGAACCATTACTCTGTTCGGCGGCATTGCTACAACAATGATGCTGCACGCCCATGCCCACTCATGTACGTATTTGTGTCACAGGAGGTGTCTGCGTTGGGAATGGTGGAGCGTGGGCGCATGCGACGCCCTGGCAAGATTGACGACGCCCCACTTGCCTGGACAAAGTGCATTGAATGTGGGCAGTGTGCATTGTTCTGCCCCACAGGTAATTCTGTGGTGATCAACAACAGTCAACTAGGGTACACACTGCAAACATCTTTTTGCACAGATGCAATACATGAGCGCACTGATTGGCGGGAAGTGCTTGATCTGCTGGAGAGTGGGCGCAAGACTGTTGTATGCCAAACCGCGCCAGCTGTAAGGGTCAGCATTGGTGAAGAGTTTGGTCTTGAACCTGGCACGATCAGCACAGGGCAGATCGTCGCTGCGCAAAGAAAATTGGGCTTCAAATACGTTTTTGACACGGTACGAGAAGGAGCAATTGAGGCTGGTAACGGAGCAAACCATCATCAACTAGCGTTCCCCTCGTGACAGAACTTTGCTGCCGACGTGACAGTCCTTGAAGAGGCAACAGAGCTGCTCAACAGGTTGGCATCAAAATGGACAGACGAGGGCAAGCATGCACACGACCAAAGCCACAACGAAGATCACAGCGTTTTGCCCATGTTTTCCTCATGTTGCCCGGCATGGGTACGTTTATGGTTCCTGGCGATGCCGACATGAAAAAGTCACAATTATTTGGGCCTTCACAGATCAACGAAGTAGAAAAGGAATTTCCAGACCTCATTCCCAACGTCAGCAGTTGCCGCAGCCCGCAAATGATGCTGGCTTCTGTTATCAAGCGCGTGTGGGGCCCGGCCTTGGGTTTGCATGCCGATGATGTCGTCAATGTTTCAATCATGCCGTGCACCGCTAAGAAGCACGAGGCAAGCCTGAGCAAATTTGATAATGTTGGAGGTGGCCACAAGACCCTCGACTATGTGCTCACAACACGAGAGTTTGGCGAAATGCTGCGCCATGCCAAGGTACGATAAATAGCGAATGGATTTCTGACACGTACGTATCAACACGGCATCGTTTGTACCCATGCAGATCCCATTGCCATCGATGCCTGAAGATAAGTTTGACGTCCCGATGGGCATGAGCACAGGCGCAGCAGCCCTCTTTGGTGCGAGCGGTGGGGTGACGGAGGCCGCTGTACGCACGTTGTACCATATGTTGACTGGCGAAGACCTGCCGTTGCTCAAGTTTGAGGCTGTCCGTGGCCTGCAGGTCTGCTGAGTGCTCTTGCTGCAGTTTACCATTCGATGCCGTGCACCTAAACACTGGATGAAATTCACAGGGCCTCAAGGAAACGTCCATTCAAGTGCCATGGGGAGGGAGCAACCATACAGTACGCGTTGCAGTGGTGAGTGGCATTGCCAACGCAAGGCACTTGTTGCAAGCCATGCGTGATGGAAAATGTGACTATGATTTTGTCGAGGTTATGGCTTGCCCGGGGGGGTGCATTGGAGGTGGTGGCCAACCCAAGTCCAAGGACCCGTTGGTGCTCATAAAGCGCATGCAAGGTATTTACGCATTGGATGAAGCAGCACAAACACGTCAGAGCCATCACAACCCAGAGGTATGGTTGAGGTGGAGACTACAGGCTGATAATTGTTTCATTGTGATACATCGTCTTGGAAACAACTCAGGTGAAACAGCTGTATGAAATATCGCTTGGCGGCAAGCCTGGCACTGAACAATCTCATGAACTCTTGCACACCAGTTATGAAGACGTTTCTGCTAGGACAGTGCCATCAAAAGGCACAAATAAAGGTTATAAATAGGATTTACTTAGTATAGATGGATAATTTCGTGTAAGAGTGTCCTTTGTTGGTAAGTTTTTTCTTGGTTCGCCTATGACTTTTTTCTGAGTTTGGGGAGAGTACTGGTGAGTTGCAAGTAATAAGTCTTCTTCTACAATGATGCCATCCAGCTACATCTCAAAAGCACAGACTATATACTTAAGCACAGATAAATTTCTTGACGCTTCTCATATTTATATTTTGTCAAATCAGATCCACGTAACTTCATCGTTTGTAGATTCAGACATGAACAGAAAGTAGTGATCAACAACAACGACAATCAGCATGTATGTGCTTGCAACAAACGACCAGCCACTTCGTAATCATCCGCCTCCTCCGTCAATAATTGAAGCGCTTTCTTCTCGACGTGCAAAATGCCTTTCCAGTCGTAGACCACCACAGGCAGTTGCTCCATATACTGCTGTTTATAATGGATTCGCAGAACGCTGTTTGCGGCAATGCGCTCTTGCAACTTTGTTGGTAGATCCCTGAAATGCTGCGAAATAACCTGTTGCACACCAGGATTGTGTGTATACTCTACATGAAGAGGGCCATTGGTAGCATGCACATCGCTCACATACTTTGGCGCCTTCACGCAGGGTAACATCCGAGGGGTCACTTCGCGAAAAGCTATGCAAACCAAATTTCAGATTATACCCAAAGTTCCATTCAAAATTGTCCTGCGCATTCATTGGTATGTACATACCATGTCTACAACACACAACTGATCCCACAAACAAACGTACTACTAGAGTCCAGTACAAGAAGCCTCGCACGTCAATACCATCGGCCACCGCTTTCTCCACCTATGACGACATGTGGCAGATACGAAAAGGAATTTGGACGCCTATCTTGCCATACGCACCTGCTGCATGTAGGTGTTAATCCACATCGTTCTACGCTCATCATCCAACTTGTCCGGGCACCCATTCTCGGTGATGTAGACAGGAAGCCCGAGTTCTGTGCAGGTAGGAACGGTGACATAAAATAGGCGTGTTGACACACAATGTTCATCCACAAATAGAGTACCTGCTACGCATGCAATACCAGCATACAGTGCTGATGGACAGATTGGCCTGTGTTTGCAATGCCATTGAGAGGGCTCATGAAGAAGGGTTGAGCATATATGCTCACATTACACATGTATGCTTTACAATACAGCCATGTCGTACCAATCAAAATCTACCATGATCTCCCCTGGGCCCTTTGTTGTTGGGGTACAAAATGGGCTCACCACCGGTCGAGTGTACTGTGTTTGTGTTTGACGCACACAACGGTATTGTGATGACGGTGTGTACGTTCATTCATCCTACATACGCTCCACGATACGAAACTCATCGACGTACACAGTTCAATCCGATATAGTCCAAGCCGGGCTTCCCTCGTGGGTGCTGGTAGATTACTGACCTACCAAATGGCAGCTTCCATTCAAAGCGTCCCGTTTTCAAGAATTGCATGACTTGGCGTGTTCCCTGTATATGGGACCATCATGTTTTCTTGACGACATATCATTGGCGACATGGTACTGAATAAAAACAGGGCGCAGCAGCATACCTGTACAAAATTTGCCAGGACACATACCAAACGCACATGGGTGTTGAATACATTGTCGTATTTGGGTTCAATCCAGGCGACATTGTGCACGATTCCCACCTGTGGGACAAGCATGAAGTCCTTGGCGATTGACGTTTCGCTCTTTGGGTATCAGCATTCATTTGTAGCATCAGTGATGCCGACATATTACGTCATTCACTTGCCATTTTCCCGCAAAACTCACCTGCACCTCTTGTCCACGTTGCGTTGCCTTGATTGCATCATACACCGCAGCATGCGCCTGCAATAAATGCAGCAAGTTGAGGCCACAATCCTGTGTCAATGGTGGCAATGAGGATAACAGCTTGCGTTATTCTTGACATCCCTTGATTACATCATGATCAGCATACCCTAAAGTTGAGCAGGTAACCAGGAGGGTGCAACCCCAACACAAAACCGCACAAGCTCTGTGGGGTATTATGGTCATCGTCATTACACATGCGCAACACGAGCGTACTCAGCGCCCACAGGAGACACTACCTGAACATTGGGTTCATTCAGAGTCGCCCAGAAGCGTGCCTTGGACCCAAACTGTGAAAATGCAAACATGCACCAATCTACAAATAGCTTTATATTTTCTTGCTTGACAAACCTGTGAAAGCAACGTTGTGTACATTCTGCACAAAACCAAAACCCTTCCCATCCTATCTCCAGCACCATACCCTCCCAGCTCTTCAAACCATTGTGGATGTGTATAATGATGCAGTGTCACAAATGGTTCCAATTTGTGCCTGTGTATGAACGTATGAAGCACACCATGCATTCAGAATACTATGTATACACCCACCAGGGTGGCCCTTCTTCCTCTCCTACATACTTTTTGCAGCAATCGAAAATTCGATGGAATTGTGCGACGGCATCATGGTCAATGCTGTCCGGTGTTGGCATGATCCTTGACCATTCAAGGCTGAAGCGGAATGCATTTGAACCTGGTGGTGATATGCAAAAACTTGTGGTCAAAAGCATGCTCTCCTATCATCGACATTGGGGCCTGCAAGACAACCTAGTGTGCCACACATAATCATTGCGCAACATACCTAGGCCTGCAGCAAGTGCTATGTGCTGCTCATAATTGTGCCAAAAGTCACAGGACACACCAATACGCTTGGGGAGGATTGCATTGGGAATGTGTTTGCGACCAGTGCGAAGACCCCACAACACATGTCGTACCTGATCCCCGTTGATGGTGGGCATTAAATAGCAAAACTTCCTCTGTTTCTCCCACGCTCCCCAATTGCAGTTGGGATCCCCGGAGTTTTGAAATGTGCTGATTGCTGTGCCAACGAAAAATGGGTCGCCATCAGGTTTTGACAAACGCTTTCTTGTACGACTAGTCATGCTGCTTGGTGTAATGCACTGCACTGGCTGTTTAATACACTTTTGTTTGGTGAAAATCACACATATGTGTGTTGATATCACAATCCGTACTTACATGTTCATCATAGCTTTAGATGCCTCAGCTGATGAAACCCAGCTGAATACCTCCCTATCACCAACATGCACTAACCAATTTACACACCGGCAGAAAGCATAGAAACGCATATGCAGCCAAACGATGTGTGAAAAGTCCATCATCTTGTTACACAGTACTTCTGTGATCAGCATCATATAGGCCAGCCCTTTGCAGCAGTTACAATCATGGCGTTGGGCACACGATCACGGCAACACACGGACCAAATAGTGTTGCCACCAGCCAAGCGTCGTAAAGGCAGCACATCAGCATCCACACCCGCCACCACCAACGTATGCACACTTGTTTCTGCACCACGATGCATCTCAACTGCTACTGCAGGGCGTTTGCTTCCCCACACAGGATGAGGCAAAGGGTCCCCTACTGATGCAGGACATCGATACTGACCTCACTCGGCAGCACCTCGCGTTTCAAGCGTCTTGCACCCGACGCCACTGCCGCTTTTACCGGTGTGTACAGACAGACAGCCATGCATTTGCTGTAGCATCGAGCATACCTACATACATCTTCACACCACAACAGGTTGCATGTGGGTGTGGATATCAGTATGCACGACGTTGTCGGCAAACTCGTGCATGTCTATTGGCCTGCAGAAGATGATTGGTTTCTTGCAACAGTTGCAAGCTATGATGCCCACACCATGCAGCACCTGGTATGGTTGGTAACTGTTCATCAGCGCTATCCACAGGGGTCATCATGCTCTATGACATGACTATGCTCCTGTCCTTATCATGACGATGCTCCTATCACTACAAACCACAACAGGTCGAGTATCACGATGGTGACACTGAGCAGCTATTTCTGCCGTTGGAACTGGTGCGCGTGCAGCTAGGGGCATGTGAAAACATCGACCGACCATCCCTTGAGCATGTGACAGCCTTGTTCCAAGCACTCCCCAAGGCAATCCGTGTGCTGCCAGCAACAGGTATGCTGTGTGCCATGTCTGTGTGCCATGTCCAGTATCATGAGTTGCAGCGCACACACTCTTCCTATATACACACACTGTAATCAGAACGGAAAATGGCATTGCAGCGCTGCAAAGACGTTGCCATGCCCAGCAACACAACAACACCATCATGGTTGCCCGGGGATGTGGTGTGGGCAACCTTCAGCAAGGGTTGCCCTCCATGGCCAGCCCTCGTAGTGACCCCTGGTGATGTCATGCACGCCAATGATACGACACAATCCTGTCATATGGATGGTGGCAGCAAGGGTCGTGGCAGCAACAGCATCCCAGTGCAGTTTTTTGGGTCATACGAATGTGTGTGTGTGTCCTCTGTCACCAGCATGCAAGAGGGGCTGGGTCGTGGATATCATATGAGAATAGGTGTCAAGTATGCAGCAGCATTTGGAGCAAGCCTCTATCAGCTGCGATGTTATCTAAAGGTACATGATACATGCAAAGTTGAAGATACATAAAAAGTTGAGGAAAGGGGGCTGCAGGGTTTATGTGATACGTATATTGCCAGCAATGTGATACAGATATTACCAGCATACTATTGGGATGTGTCAATACTACTTGGATGTGTCAATACTACTTGAATGTGTCAATACTACTTGGATGTGTCACACAGGATGGGCGTTTGCCTGACGCCATGCGACCAGTCTGTGCAGATGTGGAAGAAGAAGAAGAAGAGGATGATGATGCAGGACAAACCCTTTCTCATGATGACCATGCTGCCTTGGAGCTGCCGAGCATCGACCCTACACAACGTGTGGACATTAGCAAAAACCTAGCTGGTATGGGTAGTATGTATTGTGTTGAGCCAATATATAGCGTATGCATACAACACAAAAAACGCATGAACGACAAAAAAACACATTTGCAACACAAAAACCACAGTTTTGCATTGGGGTGACATAGAAAAGCACCACCCGAGTTTTCATGACAAGCACTGGATCTACCCTGTGGATTATGTTGCTATGCGCTCGATGGCCAGCCCTGCAAGCAGCCACAAGCCCAAGCAGCACCTTTTGCACATTGCATTCACCACCAAGGGACCACTGTTTCGGTATGGTGCATGTGTGTAAAGCAGACACGTGCTGTGTGTGGAAGAGACACGTGCTTGTGTAGACAGACACACACGCCAAAAATAAACACACGCCACCCACACAGCATCCTATTGCTGCGTAAAAGCCCACATGCCCCCAAACTCGTTGCATATGGTACCTCTGCCAACCTTGCTATGTCATCCCTCATGGGTAGGACCGTGACTGATGGACGTGCAGTGTTTGGTCTGACAGCACGACAGGTCAAGGAACACATACAAACACTGGAGGGTGTGGAATACTGTGTGGCGTATGAGGATTGGGTGGGGAAACGACCACCCGCCCCACCCGAGGTGTGATGCTGGCATGTTGTGTGTGTGTGTGTGTGTGTGTGTGTGTGTGTGTGTGTGTGTGTGTTGTTGTACTACTACTACTATTGTACTACTACTACTACCGCCGTATCTCAATACAACAGGGGCTTGCGCTACGCCGTGCCCGTCTGTGTGCTGCAACCACCATGCAGACCCTCCCCCCGGGCGTGCAGCCCATCACCATTCCTCGCATATGCACCGAAGGTGTCTGTGACGTATGTGGTGAGGACGCAGAATATGATGGCAACCACCTGTTGCAGTGTGACAAATGTGGCTGCATGGTGCATACAGAATGCTACAGCGTGCAGCATCGACCAGATGGCCGTTTATGGCTGTGTGATGTGTGTCGATTGGGGCTGGAGACACCGCCCCCGTGTGCGCTGTGTCCTGTGGTGGGTGGCATCATGAAACCCACCGCCTGCGGGCATTGGGTGCATTGTGCATGTGCACTGTGGGTGCCGGAGACGTGCCCTGTGAGTGGGGATGCAGAGGTGCAAGCACGTGAGGATGTGGGGATCAATGGCATGGTGACAGGGCTGGAACAGGTGGGTTATGAGGACCACAATACAGGTGGTTTACTTTCAACACCGCAGGCACATCACCCCCAGGTACCCACCCTCATCCGCAGGTACCAAAAGCTCGTCGCAACTTGATATGTAGTGTTTGCAATCAGCAATATGGTGCATGCATCCAGTGTGCAGGGCATCGCAAGTGTCGTGTGGCGTTTCACCCGCTGTGTGCACGTGGTGCTGGGCTTGCAATGGAGTGGGTGGAAGAGGAGGGGTGGAGCAGCAATGGTGCGCATGCAGGGGAGGGCAAGGGGTCGTCATGCTCACCCCATGTGGTGTCACCCGGTCGTTCTGGTGGGTGTGGTTGGGGGGTGGATGTGGGTACATGATTGCACATGGCATGTACTATTCCCTCATAGGTTTGTCCAAGGCAGTCAAGAAGCAACGAGCAGCAGCATCCAAGCTACACACAACACCCCCACTTCGGAAGAAATCGAATGCACAGGGTGGTGGTACATGCACAGCAGATGGCATACGCATGCTGTGCTACTGCCCAAAACATCAACCAGCAACAGCACAACCCATGCCATGCACAATCCAACAACCAGCAGTCGACAAGCAGGTAGAGACACACCCAGCAGAGTGTGCACGTGTGATGGATGCAGCAGCACGAGCAGCAGTGCGCCGGGTGGGCCCCGGTGTGCCGTATATTATGGGTGGGCGGGCAAAGGGCCCCTTGCCAGTGAGTCGTGTTGTGGACCCCGGGGCCCCGGGGCATGTCGCACCCAAGGTGATAGTTGTACTGTGCTGATGTTTGTACTGTTGGTTGGTGCAATACATGACACACACACTCATCAACAACACACCTTTCACGCACAGGTGTTGTCGATTTCGGATCGTTACCACATCATGCGCAACACTGCTCATACGCGTCTTGCGTTTGGTCGTAGTGGTATTCATGGGTATGGGCTGTTTACTCGGACAGCACACAGCGCAGGGACGCTGTTGATTGAGTATGCAGGGTACGTATGCATCATCATCAAGGTCGTATGCAAGATCGTATGCAAGGCGTATGAATACAGTATGTGTGTGTGGTGTATTTACAGTACATGTGTGTGTATCCTGTTCGCACAGGGAAGTGGTGCGCCCGCCAGTGGTGGAGCTTCGTGAGCGGCGCTTGTACAACACTATTGTCGGAGCAGGCACCTATGTATGTGCAGGGTTGTTTGTTGTGAATGAACTGTACGGTGGGGTACATATGTGTGTACCTCTCCACAACACACACAGGTGTTTGGGTTGGGTGACCAGCACGCCATAGACGCAACAACCAAGGGGTCACAGGCACATCTGATCAACCATTCTTGCCAAGCCAACTGTTACTCTCGCACCATCAGTGTGCTGCATCAACCAGAGGGCGTGTTGAGAGAGCATGTGGTCATTTGTGCCCGTAGGGACTTGCACCCAGGAGAGGAGCTTTCGTATGACTATCGGTACGTGGATTGTTTTGAAGGTGGGAAAGAACAACAAAAAGAGAGAGCAGCAGGATTGAATGAAAACACACACACACACACACACACACACACACATTCTGTCATACAGCTTCCGCAGCACAGAAGTACTTGCATGCACGTGTGGTGCAGCTGGGTGTCGCGGCACCGTCAATTGCCCTGATGAGCAGGTATTTTTGGACGACACAGAGCTGGCACCTCGTGATGAGATCAAGCACGTGTCCCTGCAGCATGCACAGCACATGATGGCATAATCAGACATGGTAGATAGTTACACACACACACGCACACACACACTACGACCTGTGGATGCTTGCACAACTACATGCACACAACCTGAAACTGTGGGATTGCACATAGGCATCAGAACATCGTGTAATAATCATTGTACAAAGTGGGTGTCAATTATGTCAGCGATGGAGTATGAGTAGAGCATATGTGCCTCCTGCATAAGTCAATCTCTCGCTGTGATGTGATACGTAGTGCCACAGGTGCCCCGCTCGCTCACAAGCTCTCCATATGCACAATTGCTCCCTTTTCACTGCAAAAAAACATGTAAAAAGAACCACACCCACTATTGCTGTGCCTGCTGCACAGCAGCACCCTGTGCAGCGGCAGCCATGGTGCTCATGGCCTTGGCACCAGAGAGCATCATGGCATCGGCACGCTGCAACAGCTCCTGCAATGACGTGCCATCCTGCGTAAAAATGTTGTCACAGGGGCGGCGCAGGCCACTGCCTGCGCACCGCTCAAACTCAGTGCAGCCCACAATCTGGCTGCATCGGTGGCACCAGATGCCGTTGCCCTTGACGGTACCAGTGGCCATGATCTTGCCGCTCTTGGACTTGTAATGCAGCACATCAAGCTCATTGAGCAGGTTCATGGCCAGCAGCACCTCAATCTGGCGGAGGCGCTTGCGGCTGCTGCCGCGCTTTTTGGTGTCGGGGCGGCACACACCTGGTTGCGATTGCCAGTCCCCAGGAGGCAGCGATGCACCAGAATCGCCACTGGCTGCCTGCAATGCTGCTTGTTCCTTGATTGCACGGTTGGCACGTGGTTTTTTGTTGCCACCACGCTTGTGGTTGCTGAGGGCAAAGTCGTCATCGCTGTCGTCCCCTTCGTTGCTGTCGTTGGTGTGCGGCGAGTAGTCGTCCTCGGCCGTGCGCACCTTGTTGCGACTGCCACCACTGGCACGACGTGGCTCATCCAGCAGCTGATTGGCCAGCCCAGCGAGGCTGTCGAGTGGGTTGATGACTGGCACTGGGGCAAGGGGTGGTGGTGCCCAGCGTGCAGCTGCAAATGGGTGAGTGCTGGGGGATGGTTGGCTGTCGTGGCAGGGTGGGGGCATGGACAGCTCCGCCTCCATGATAAAGGGTTGCAAAAAGCTGGGGGTCACCTGCATGGGTGGGCACACCACGCGGTATTCAGAGATGATCTCCTCGACTGCGCGCAGCACGGTGCACTTGCCACCCTGTTCATGCTGGAGGGCTGCCACCAGTCGCTCCACGTAGGCTGATGCCACTTCATCAGCCAACGTGTCGGCCAGGTTGTTGACAGAACTAGCGTAGACGGGCAGTTGTGCGGCGGTGCAGGCCGCACGCAGCACACGGGTGAGCATCGACGTGTGTTCGCTCGGGTCGGATGCGCGGGGGCTGTTGTGCGTGATGGTGTGTGTGATTACTCATGCATGTATACAGGAGTCCACTGGAGGCCATCATACCGTTTGGGTTGCTGAAAGTCCTCCATAGTACCCACATCGATGACACTGCCACGGCGTCGGCGAGGCACTGCCCCCAACCCGAGGACACCATCGATGGTTGTAGACATGAGCTGCTGGCTGTTGTCCGAGGTGTCTGGTTGGTTGTGATCATGCTTTGTGTCATGTTGCTGTGCATCGTGCTGTGCATCGTGCTGTGCAAACATGGACGCAGACGCAAGGACCCCAGCAGCAGCAGTGAGATTGATGGATTGCTGCCGCTTGAGAGTGAGGTTGTCGTCGTCTTTTGCCGATTGCAGATGCGCATCCTCCATCTCGCTTTGAGCTACAACTGTGGGGTGGTAGGGGCGTGCACGGTTAAAGGGGGTACAAGGCCATCGTCGAGGGGGGGCAATGGGTGACTCACCTACGGGAGGCATTTCGACCGCAACCATTGGGGTTTGCATGTTTTATCGTCTGTGTAAGGATGCAGCTGGTTTAAGGGTTACAAGCGACGTTGAGCAGCATCGGTTCTCGCCGATGAGATGCTGCCCACCGCAAAGAAGCCCGTGTGCCGCAAATATATGTGTACATGCACATACCACAATACAACACACCTGGCGGGCTTGTAGAGGATGGCTAAGTGAAACAACGGTGCTCGTCCCTGATCGATCGTGGCGCAGTGTGTGGGGCGTATATGCTATGTGAATGGTGTTTAGGTAAATGGACTAGGTGGGACTAGATGGGACTATGTACCACGTCTGAATTGGGCGTCGTTGAAACACATCATACATTTCTCTGAAACAAGGGGGGGGGGCAACACCGCGGTCCTAAATCACCTCGCTTTCGTTTCTGAAAATACTTGTGAACATACACGGTGAACACTCACAAACACTTCGTGCAAAGTGGCTTGTTCAGTACCTACTGCCTACACATTGTCTAGAGTCAATCAGCAGAGATCAACACGTATTACCGCACGATCGTGTGCCCAGATGTTGTACTTGCAAGCTGCAGTGCCCATCAGGCACACCCCAGGTGGTGTGACCGGTACACGTGTCGTAACAGCACCACATGCACATCAGCAAGCAAACCCACCATGCTTAGCAGTACGCCTAGCAGCTGCAGCTTTATCAGTATCTGTGTTAATGGCAGGATGTACTGCACATGCACAAACAGTGAGTGGCATGGCCCGGGCTGTTGATGGCGACACGCTTGAGGTGCGTAGATGTGTATCTGTCACCAACGAGTGGTACGAGTAGCACACGTACATGTCACACAGGTTGCAGGCACCCGCATCCGCTTGTATGGCATGGACGCGCCTGAAAAGGCGCAGCTATGCAAGACCAAGGCAGGCCAAGACTATCCGTGTGGTATGTGAGGTGTTAAAACATATTGCATACATGTTGCTGTACCATGTTGCTGTACCATGCAATAACACATATTACAGGCCAGTTGTCCATGGATGCCCTCAAGGCCCAAGTAGCCAAGGGTCCTGTGCGATGCACTGTGCAAGACAAGGACCAATATGGACGAACAGTTGCGAGCTGTCAACTGCCAACAGGCGATGATGCCGGTGAATACATGGTGAAGAATGGCTTGGCGGTGGCGTACAGGTAACCGTCCGTGTTGTTGAGGTGTAGGGGGATGTGCTGTGATGCATACACACATAATATTCCCTTTATTTCCCTTTTATTGCTTGCTGCCTTCCCTGAACACATCATGCAGGCAATACAGCTCGCAGTACATTAAAGCAGAAGAGGATGCGCGCAGTGCACGTCGGGGCATATGGCAGGGCAGCTTTGAGGTGCCGAGTGAGTGGCGCAAACGCACCAAGGCACAGGAAGCACTGGGCATCAGTACGTGGGGCATGGCTGGGGTGTTTCCTATTATATTCCTTGTATCAAGAGCGTACAGCTGTGCACATGACAACATGACAACATGCACATGACAACATGACAACATGCAACACAACCTCACACCCCCAGGTCCAGTGATGGCGAGCGTACCACCACCAGCCCCAGCCACACGCCCCACAACAAGTGTTCCCACAACAAGCGTCCCCCCCCCCACCAAGGGCTGTGACATCAAGGGCAACATTTCTTCGAGTGGAGAGCGCATTTTTCACGTGCCAGGTGGCCAGTATTACGAATCTGTGCGTATCGAGGAGGACAAGGGGGAGCGCTGGTTTTGCAGTGAAGCTGATGCTGAGAAAGCAGGCTGGCGCAAATCGTTGCGGTGATTGCGTTTTTTGGAGAAATCTTGGCCAGAGAGAGGGAGCATTTTGGCGTTTTTGAAGAGTATGTTGAGTAGTGTGTTTGTTTATATACGACCATGACTGATGTGTTTGACTGCAGTAAGACGATTTCATTGCGTGCTCTCATGTTACTATGCGACAGCATGCAGGCATGGTGTGTGACGCTCCTCCTGCAATGATATTCACCATACAACAATTACAGCTTAGCACTGGATGCAGCATCCTTGTAAAAGGTGTTGACTGTGTCCCAGTTGACCACGTTCCACCATGCTGCAATGTATTCCGGGCGCCTATTCTGGTACTTGAGGTAGTATGCATGCTCCCTGTGTGTTGGGTGTGTTGGGTGTGTTGGGTGTGGGGTTGTACATACTGGTGTTGTGTTTATGCACTCTTTACAGAGCAACAAGCCATTGCTGCTGCATGAAACGTACCACACGTCAAGGCCCAAGATGGGTGTGAATGCCTGTGGTGAAGGGGATGGTGTACAGCATGTTGCAATGATACTACATGACACACACTGCATATGACAGTTTGATAACTACACCCCCTGAAAACAAGTGTACCTGATCAGCCAAGGACATGAGTGGGTTGTCTTGGTTGGGTGTGCTGCCAATGGTGAGAGAACCATCAGGCTTGACACCCAACCATGCCCAGCCGCTGCCGAATCGCCCAGCAGCTGTGTGTTGAGTGGATGTATTGTATCCTTTTCCCTTTTTTGCACACAATCCACAATCCACCCAAAATGCATACCAGCAGCACCAAAATCTGTCTTGAGCTTGTCCAGACTGCCAAATGAACTGTCAATTGCAGCCTTGAGCTCTGCAGAGGGACCATTGTTATCGCCTGGCTTTCCCATCACTTGCCAGAAAAACGTGTGGTTCCAGTGGCCTGGGTGAATGTGCGATCACATCAACAGTGTTCAGCATACGTGTTGTGCAGAACAACCACCACCACCACTGGAAGGAAAAATACGTACCACCACCATTGTTGCGGACAGCTGTGGCAATGGACTCGGGCACCTTGCCAGTGCCAACTGCCTTGTTTAGGTCAAGGAGATCCAGCCCTGCAAGCTCAGGTGCCTTTTCCAGGGCAGCGTTGAGGTTGTTGACGTACGTCTGATGGTGCTTTGAGTGGTGGATCTCCATGGTCATGGCGTCCACGAATGGCTCCAGCGCGTCGTACGCATAGGGAAGCTTGGGCAATGTGTACGAAGCCATGTGATTCTGCAACAGTTGGGACGGTTCTTGCAATATGGCGCGTTGGGTTTGTTTGGATCTGTTTGGAGAATGCTCTGGTGCAATTTCAGTGGACAAGTAAATGTTTACGCACTCTTTTCATGTGTTGACAAGTCTCACTAGCACAAGTCTCAGTCAGTCGTGTTGATACGTTTCGGTCCGTGTGCTGACAAGTAGCTCAAGAATTAAGGGTATACAAGGGTGTACACTGGGGTTACAGCTCCTTACTTTTACATCCATCATCATCGTTCACCCCCACGTTGACAACCATCATGATTACATACCAATCGTTGTGTGACGCAAGTCCATTCTTCCTCATGGCAGGACCCAATGTGATACAGAGCGAGGAGCACTGCATGCAACTATGTGCAGCCATCAAGGCAGTTGCAGATGCACTTGGGCTGCTATTCATCTTCAAAGCGAGTTTTGACAAGGCAAATCGCACCAGCATAAAGTCATTTCGAGGCCCAGGGATGGAAGAGGGGTTGAGGTGCGTGGTGCATCATACACACGTAACCACCATCTTGCCGAGTTGTTTTGTGCACACGTCATCTCAGAGTGCTTGCTGCAGTCAAGGAGCGTTTCAAGGTGCCTATTATTACAGACATCCATGAGCCTTACCAAGCAGAAGCAGTGGGCAAAGTTGTGGACATTATACAAATCCCAGCATTTCTGTGTCGGCAAACAGACCTGCTCGTGGCCGCTGCCAAGACTGGTCGCATTATTCACATCAAAAAGGGGCAGTTTTGTGCACCCTCAGTCATGATGGATGCTGCAAATAAGCTGCGTGCTGCAGGTATGTGTTGTGTGTGTGTGAGGGGTGAATGTTCGAGGTGGTGCACACACCCCACACAACAACCAGGCAACCCCAATGTGCTTGTGTGTGAACGAGGCAGTATGTTTGGGTATAGTGATTTGGTTGTAGATACACGCAACTTGGTGCTCATGCGTGATGCTGGCTGTCCAGTGACCATGGACATTACCCATGCACTGCAACAGCCTGCTGGACGTCCATTGGAGGTATGCGATGGGTTACATGTGATGGTGTCGTCTGTGGTACTTGTAGCACATTGATCCTACAGAAGATATCATCATCCAGGGTGGTGGCGTGTCGAGCGGTGGGTTGAGGCATATGATACCAACCATTGCACGTGCTGCAGTGGCGGTTGGGGTAAATGGGATATTCATGGAGGTGCATGATGATCCAGCCAGTTCTCCAGTGGATGGGCCAACACAATGGCCGTTGAGGCATGTGCGTCGCCTGCTGGAGGAGCTCAAGTCCATAGCAAGTTTGACACGAGGGTTGCAGCCATGGGTCATTGATGACAGCAAAATTGATTTGAATACTTTTAATGCTGATATTTGTGAATGAATACGCGTGAAAGGTAATGTGATTTAGATGTTACAAGGGCAAAACAGGTATATGTGACGACCAGGGCATCAACAACAAGACGAACAACAAGATGGTGGCCGACTCACTTCCTGTGGGGGTGGATTTTGCTCTGGAATTGGCGCGCAAGAGTGCTGCAGTTGTAGGTAGGCAGTAATCGGTCGATTTCGGACACTGGAAACTCCACAACTTATGTACACATGTGTGATGCTCATCCGCCCAGGTGCCAAGTATCAATTCATCCCAGTCTTTGTCCTGCTGCAGAGCATCTTGTTCTTCATCATATACTTTGCATCCTACTTGCTGACCACAACCCCAAAGAAACGGTGTGTGCCACAGCCTTGATGTGGCGTGGTGTGGTTTGTTGTTGTGCAGCTCCTGTGCACCTCATGCACTCACTCACCCACAGTGCAACCCTGGCATCGTGCTACATTTCTCTATTGCACAACACTGTTGCCATTGTAGGCACCACTATTCAGGTGCGCATGGAGTTGATCCTCACCAACACAGACACCGAAAACCACCTTTGTTGTTCATCTACACACAGCTCACACAACTGTGGCCATTTTCGTTTGACGACACCAATACTCGTGAAACCAATATTCTACTGCAATATTCTGTGGTACGTTGTGTGGTGCACATCAACACGCCATCGCGCCATCATCATGTTTGCCCCACCATATAGGCCTATATGATTACCGACTTTGTGTGCTTTCTGCTGCCATTCACACCGGCAGACATTGTATTCATTGTACACCATCTTGTCACTGGGACGTACATGCTTGACTGTGTATACCTGCAGCGGGCGGGGGTGTCGGTGATGCCATGGATGTGGCTTGGGGAGCTTACAGGGCCACTACTCAATGCCTTTTCAATCACACGTGAACTCAAGTCACAATACAAGGTGGTGGCAGATGTTGATTATTGAATCTCGGATAGTGAAGAGGGTGCTGATGTTGGGGTTGTTGCAGTGGTGTGAAAAGGCACACTCTCGCCCCCAAACACCACACAGGTTGCCAACAAAGCGTTTGACATACTGAGCCCCATTTTCACTGTGGTGTTTCTAGTCGCACGGACAGGTGGGTTTCTGCCCATGTACCTGTGGTGGGCGCGTGGGCTGATGTACGACTGCAGCGAGGTGGCTGCCTGGCACCGGTACGGCTGAGGGTTAACAAAACAAGCTTAGGGGAGTTCCTGCTGCTTGCTGTGACACCAGTTCACTTCATTTGTGACTTGTGCATTATGTGGTGGTGTACACACAGGATATACTGGGCAGTATGCACTGGGCTGGGCGTGGTGGGCAGCCAGCTGTGGTCCTACATGCTGCTCCGTGGGTTCCTCAAGCAACGGTCCGCCAAGAAGCAACAATAAAAAAAGCAACAACAGGCGTGCTTGTTACCCGAATGTCATCTATGTGTAATACCAAAACCACTTTGGAAAACGCACACACACGAAACGAACGTACTGAAAAACAACAGCTTCTTGTACTCAGCAACAGCAGCGTATTAGCCTGCATAGTTGAGGTTGAGGCGGCATTGCTGCATGGCCTCAAAATACCCCTGGCATACACCCATGTCACCATTAGTGTTTGCCATGCAATCTGCAAAATATTTGGCCTGCTGGGCACATGGTTGCTGCTCCTGGACAATTTGCTGTGCTGCACCAACTGCTTGTGCAGGCTCTGGGCGCTCTCCAGAAGAAAACACCGAATCCACTGCACGGTGGGCAAGTGCAGAGCCAGTACCGAGTGCCATGCCTGTAGAGAGTGTATGAAGGTGGATGAGTTACTGCCAACACATCAATATGGATGGATTTGCTGCCAAGGCACAAGAGCACCGAGACAGTACAAGGCAGTTGATGATGAGATGCCAAATACCTTGTGCAACCATGCCGCCCAGGCCACTCAGCATGCCCCCACCCGATGGAGCATGCGCAGGAGGGGGTGCTGCTGAACGTGGAGAGGGTGCAGGTGGTGGTGGGGTCTGGGTGTTGTACGATCGAGAAGAATTGCTCCTCGCAGCTGGCCTTGGGGCTGGGGCACTGCGACGTCGAGGCATGTTTGCTTTTCTATTGGGTTGGGGAAGTACGGGTGGTTCAACTATGATTGACAATGTTGCAGGAACGTCATAAAAGGAATACCACATTGGGTTTTCTCATCCAAGCGCCACATCATCAAAAGTGGTTACAATGAGGACCAGGGGACATTGTGCCCTGTCCTGCTTCTACGATTGTCGTAGGCGAGTGCCCATCAAAAGCTCTTCACAGTGTCTGCCGTAGCGTCCCAGCACGCAGTAATACACAAGAGGGGGATCAACGCACAAAACGTACCAAAAAAAGCACACATACAGCAGCAAGCAATAGGATCCAATGTGGTATCAGGGCGTACAAGCAGCATGATGGGGGGCCAATGGGCCCACAAACCACGCCTGGTAACAAATGCATATGATGGGGGATCAGCTGTCGTCAATACAAGGTGTATCATCTACACATGTTTCGTGCAATGCACACACATACAAACCTGCTCGCTCGACGTATGCAAACGCACAACATTTGTGTATGCGTGTACAGCAAAATTGGTGTGATCATCATCAACACACGACAGAGCGGCCTGCTGCCATTTCGATAAATGCTCATGGTGTATATTCTGCGTAAGACACAAAGGTGCTCACACACTGTTGCCGCTACTCCCAGGGCTCCCACCCCACCCCTTGGCCCACTGTGTGTTGTTGAGCGTTGATGGTGATGAGCAGATGAGCAACAAATCAACGCTCCACCAGGAGCAACAACACACCCCACCACACCTGGCGATGCAAAAACGAAAAGGAAAACTTGTGCCCCCCCTCACTACTCGCCCCCAGCTTCTCCTCCTCCCCCGGCTCCACCAATCTCCCCCCAATTTTCACACATGCCTCCTCCACAGCCCCTTTGTCTGGTGGCCCCCCCGATGCATCCATTACATAAAACGTGTGCCCTGAGCTATTGTTGGCAGCATACGTCTTGACCTTGGCACGCGTCACAGTGAGGCCTCCCTGCTTGAGCACAGTGGTCACAGCTGCAAGGCATCCAAAGCGGTCCACACTGTGCACATGCACCTTGAGGCCCTTGGGGAATCGTCGTTGAATGGAGGATTCAAGCATGCCTTTGAGCTTGGATGCACGCAATGCATCAAAGCCACCAGTGGAGAAGCCACGAGGACTGTGATGATGATGATGTGATTGTTGTTGACGATGCAACATGATCCCGGCAGATGGTGTGTGTATTGCCTGCCTTCACCACCAACACCACAGCCTAAGCGCATACCGTATGTAGTATTCTTGAATTGCAGCACCTTGATGCGAGTCGATGGTCGCATGAAACACATCATAGTCCAAATCAGACAACGTACACACAGTATCAAACAGCAATTTGCTACGATCCTTGCACTTGATGGCCACCAACCAGTAGCCACTCATGTTGCAATACGTGATCATCACCTCTGGCTTGCTGTGCTTTGGGGAGCGATATGCCGCCAGGGGATCGGTGGTGGGATCAGGTTGTCGGGGCGCCACTGCAGCAGACAGCGTGCGATTGATGTCATCGTAGGATGCAGGGGTTGCGGGGGCAGCAGGGGGGCAATCGTCTGGGGTGGTGTGTTGGAGGCGCTGCTCGAGCACCTTGGCTTCTTCCACCATGAGTAGTCGATGCAGACGTCGCTCATGATGGATCTCACCCTTAACCTGTGTGTGTTGGAGGTGTGTGTGGTGATGATTGTGAGCACATATTACATATGCCCGACGGTCCTCGCAAACACGCAACACTACCTTGTGTATGGTGACCAACCCATCCCCATCGGTATCCATCATGCTGCCCAACAATTGCTTGAGGCGTTGCAATTTTCGCACATCTGCAACAGCTTTCCCTTTTTCTGTAACGCTAATGACAAATGCAACCCGGTCATTGTGCGTCCATACAGCAGCAGAGCGTACATCACAGCCATTTGTGGTCAAGAGTTGCGTGGCATCAGCAAGGAGGCCGTGCTGATCGCGCCCGGCAAGCTCAAACACGGTGGTTTCTACACGAGCAATGTCATCTGTCTCATCTGTTGTGAATATGCAAATTATTGTTGGCATGTACACACCACCACCATTACCAATCCAATCAGCACACCTCCATTGGCAACGGCATCCTCCTTGTCAAGGGAACGCACTGCAAGCATCTATGGTGGGTGGCAATACATCGTATGATTAATCCATACCACCACCAACATACCACCCACAAAACACACCTGCACGATGCTATTGAGTTTTCGCGGATCCCGGACCTTGGCACCATTGCTCTCTGCTACCATAAACATATCGTGAAACCACCCACCATCAGAGGAGATGCGTGCCTTGTTTATGCGTAGACCTAGCTCTGTGAAATGCTGCACCACTTCCACAAGGGTGCCAGGGCGGTTGGCAGAGTCGATCGTGACAATGGTGCATTGGGGGTCGGTTTGGTTGTCAATGTGTACGTTGGGCGGATGAATACGCAGCTCTAGCGTCTCATATTCCTGTGGCATTAGCATGTCCAATGCATGTGAAATACACCCTCAGGAACTTGTTGTGGTGCTGACTGGCCAGGTTGCATCGTACCAAGAGGTCACCACAGCTTCCGACAAGGCCCGTCGAGTCACCTCGCTGTGCCTCCAGTTCTCGGTATTCATTGAATGTTTGGAGGCTTGGGGCCTTTGGGATCCTCGACAAAAGAAGGCTCTGCATGGGTGCAAACCGATGCTTGCTGTGGACTTGTGTGTGTCAAGTTAACAAAAGGAATGGCCGAATGGTGCCATTGCTACACGGCCTTGCGACCACGCGTGTGATCCGCGGTTATGACCGTCATACACGTTTTCTAGGTGTTTTAACACCAACACAAACCACCACACAACGCGTCACATGACTGTGGACACAGAACCCCACCCTAGGTGACTTGGTAACGCCCTTGTGCCATGCCTGCATCCCTGCGCAATGACTTTTCCGTAAACTCTTCCAATATTTTTTTGATCTCGTGTTTTGCTCGCTTGACCGACTGCTCGGTGGGGCCTTCGATCAGCAAGTAGAGGCGACGCTCCCCATCAGGGGGTCGTGTCCCTGGTGGCACATACACACCCCTGGACATCACTGTCGCCCCAGTCATCTCTGCAATCAACTCGACATTGTCACGAGTGGTCGCCTGTTTGTAGTGGGTGTGCACGTGGATATGTCATCCATCCATCCATAGGTTTTGTTCATGCGTTGTTGTTATGGCATCTCATACCTTGTACCGTGCTTGCTGGGGAAACTCATTGATTTCCAACTCTGTCTCAAACATAATACGTGTTTCTGGGACTGGCGCTGGTGCAGTGGCTGTTGTGGATGGTGGGGCCTTCGTGAGCATGCGGTGCAACACGCATGCAGTGTGCCCCACACAACACCCCTATTCGTTGCCACTGTACATATATTCCCACCAGCACCCCACCACCCCACCCTACTACAACAAGCATACCTGCTGGGACGGGTGCTGTTGGTAGTCCCTTCTGTGCAGCAAAGGCATTGGCCACTTTTAGTGCCGCTGCGAGTGCAGAATTCACACCAGCAGCAGAGGCACGTCCAGCGGTGGTGGTGGTGCCCTCTGGTGTGACTGTCACCACTTTTTGTCGGATGCCTGTAAATGCAGCAGGGGCGTCCACCTCTGGGAGGGCATAGGCTTGCATGGCGAGTTTGGCTGCTACCTGCTGTGCTGCGAGAACCTTGGCACGTGCATCCTCTGAGAGATTCTGTGTGGGGGGTGGGTGGGGGGCTGAGGGTGGAGGTACGTGGATATAAGGGTGGTGATTGTAGTACAAGGGTGGTGTTTGTAGTACAGGGGGTAGTGGTGTTTGCCACGCCACAGCCCCAAACAACCACCCATACCGCTGACAACCCAGCCACTGCCTCTGCTGCAATTGCCGCTGCACGTTCCGCGGCACGTGCCACAGCAGCTTCGATAGCACGTTCCGCTGCAGCAGACGCACTCGGGTTGAGTGTGGGTGCCACAGGCAGCGCTTTTTCTTTTTCCTTGGCCACCAGTGCTGCTGCTGATGACAATGAGGGGGCCCCGACAGTGCCGCTCGAGGGCCCTGCGCCAGGGGCGGTGGCAACCCCTGTGGTGGGTGCTTGTGTGGTGGGTTGCTGCTCGTCGTCTTCGTCTGAGAGGAATGCCCGTTGGTCTTCATCGTCACTGCTGCTGATGGCACCATACTCCTTGGCTGCAGCCTGGGGGGGGGTGTATTGGGGGTGGTTGGGGGTGGTTCTTGGGGTTGAAGGGGTGGGTTGCAGAGGGTGATTGTACACACAGACATATACACACACATACCCATACAAGCCCCCACCCATACACTCCCCCACAACACACACTCACACAAACAAGCAAAACCCACATACAAACAAACCAAAAACACTTGAGCAAAATACCTTGCGCTGTGCTTTGCGTGCCTCCTCCTCCTTGTCGTTAAACTTGAAGCCAGACCCCCCAAACCCACTTCCATGCCCCTGCACCAACCCGGCCTTGCGTTTTTTGTTGAATTCATCAGCCATGGTTTGCAAATCCTGTGTATTTGGTTGGTGGATATTTGTGTAGCGTTTGTACATGCGTATTTGAGAGGTGGGTATGTGTTGGGTCTGTGTGATTGTTGGGCATGTGTGGGTGTATGTCTGTGGTTGGATGTGTGTGGTTGAGATTGCATGTATGTATGTGCATGGGCTGTTCATATGTGTGCTCATGTGCATATGCTCCACATACACAAAACATCCTGTCTCCCCTAGACACACTACTCTACACATCCCCTTTTCTTCGCAATACATCAATGCAATACAATAACACCAGGAGCAGACACAGTAGTACTTAGCACCAGGTAGCAGACACAGGAGCATGGTACACTCCCCAATACACTCTCATAACATACTCTCATAACATACTCTCATAATATACTCTCATAACATACTCTCATAACATACTCTCATAATATACTCTCATAACATACTCACTAGTATACTAATACCTTGGGTATAGTAGCATCACTGTCCTTCAATGCCTTGACCAAATCAGGCGCAAATTTCTCCTCATCAGGTCCAATGAAGGTAATGGCAGTACCCTTGTTACCAGCACGCCCAGTGCGTCCCACACGATGCACATAGTCCTCATGGTGATTGGGGACATCATAGTTGACCACCAGCGTGAGTTCCTGGGGGGGGGGGGGGGGGGGGGGGTGTATGAGATGGGGGGGGGGAGTGGGGTATGAGATGTGGGGTGGGGGGTGGGTATGAGATGTGGTATGAGATGCACATGGTGGGTTTGTGTGCAATTACACAATTCCCAGCACATACAATTCCCAGCACATACAATTCCCACATGAAAAGAGAGTGCATGCCACTATGAGTCACACCCATCATACCACATCCATCACATCACACCCATCATACCACACCCATTACTCACACATAATACTCTCTCTCTCTCTCACACACACACACACACACACAAAACAAACAAACAAACAAACACACCTTGACATCTAGCCCACGTGCTGCCACTGATGTAGCCACCAGTATATCACACACCTCCCCCTTGAAGTCAGACAGGGTGGATTCCCTATCAAGCTGATCCTTACCACCATGCAGGGTGAGGCATGCATAACCAGACTGTGGATGAAAAAAAGGGGAATATGGAGCACTGCGGGTGTACACAGGGAGGGGGTACATGATGGTGTGGGTGTACGTGGGGAGGGAAAACCATGGTGGTGTGTGTGGATGGGAAAAAGGGGGAGGGTATGGGGTGCAGGTTGTCCCTATGCACTGGATGCATCAGTTCCAATATTCCCCCTCTCACCACCTTGTATACTGCACATAGGTACTTCAAATGTACGCACATGTCTACATCATATGTACACACATACTACACAACATACACCATATATACGCACATGTATACATCATATGTGTACACATGTATACATCACATGTACACACACACGCCCATACATACATCATATGTTCACACACATACACACCACAACATACCCGTAGCAGGTCTCTAAACAGGTGATCAGCACGCTCCTGACTTTGTACAAAAATAATCACTTTTCCTTTTTCAGAATACTCTCCCAGAATTTCAAGCAAGCGCAAAAATCGGTCCTCATCAGGCCTGCGTTGTGTGTGGAGGGGTGTGGAGGGGTGTGGATGTATGTGGATGTGTGTGCATGTGTGATAAGTGTGTAAATGTGCATGCGTGGGTGGGGGTAATAATGCATACATAGAAGATACATGCGTATAGGACACATGTAGAGGACATCTGAAGGACCTCACCATTCCTCAGTACCATCACCTACATCATCACCCCTCTCACATGATACCTCCACCCTCCCCTTTCATCACATACCTCACTTCAACATATTGTGTGATGTCTGCATTGACTACACTACGTCCACCCACTTGTATTTCCACAGGCGCCTTGCCCAACACCTGCCTTGCCAATGCATCCACCTGTGATTGGGTGATTGTGTGTGATTGTGATTGTGATTGGTGATTGTGATTCTGTGTGTGTGTGTGTGTCTGTGTGTGTGTGCGTGTGTGTGTGTGTGTGTGTGAGAGAGAGAGAGAGAGAGAGGAAGGGGGTGTGAATGTGTGTGTGTGAAAGAGAGAGAAAGGGTGTGTGGGAGTGTGTGTGTGTGATGAATGTATGCTCTGTGTGCGTGATGGAGGTGTGCATGTGCATGTGAGGTGTGTGTACTTGTGAGTGATGGGTGTGCATTGCATTGCACAACAAATCACACCTGCTTGGGAAAGGTTGCACTAAACATCACAGTCTGTCTGTCAGGACGTATATTGGCTACTATACGGTTGATTTGTGGCTCAAAACCCATGTCAAACATACGGTCTGCTTCATCAAGCACCAGGTATGTGACCCTACGTAAATTGGTTACCTTGCCACTGCGTGTGTGTGTGTGTGTGTGTTTGAGTTGGTGTTGTGGGAGAGGGATGATATGAGGTGGCGGTGTGGGAAAACAAAAAAAAACACAAACAACTCCTACCTTGTCACCAGCACATCAATAAAACGCCCAGGTGTACATGCCACTGCTGCTGCACCACGTTTCAGTTCGCTTATCTGCTGACCTACACCACTACCTCCATATACAGATGCTGCAGTGAGACCAACAAATCTGCAAAACCGCTTTGCCTGTGTATAGGTGTGGCTGGTGTATATAAGTTTATGTTTAATGCTTTGTGTTGGTAGACATACTTTCTGTCTGCAAAAAATAAACACACCGTCACCCCACCCACCCACATCCACCCATCCACCCACACCAACCCACCCAGACCCCTACCCACCTCTTTGCCAATCTGCTGCACCAGTTCTCTTGTGGGTGCCATGATGAGCGCAATTGGCCCATCACCTCGAGCAATGGGCCGTTGATCCTTGATGTGTCTCAACATGGGCAACAGGAATGCAAGGGTTTTCCCACTGCCGGTTTTGGCAATGCCTATACAATCACGGCCAGACATGATGACAGGGAGTGCCTGTGCCTGTGTGTGGTGGGGTGATGCACAGTGGGTGGTGGGTGGGTGGTGCAGCACATGACATCACAACACACCATTATACAACATGAGGTACAAGCATCCTACAAAACAATGTACAAGCAAATTCCAGACACACCCACGTATACACCCACCTACACACCCACCTACACACGCACCTACACACACACCTACACACACCTACACACACACACACACACCTACCTGTATTGGCATGGGTACCTCAAACCCACTACGCAGCAGTTCACTGATGACTCGTGAGGGCAGGCCTGCTTGATACCACGTGCGTAATGGCTTGGGGACATCCTTACCACGCACCTAGATGATGGGGGGTGGGGATGTGTGTTGTACATGGCTGTGTGTTGTACATGGCTGTGTGTTGTACATGGATGTGTGTTATTGTGTGCACAGAGACATAGCCAATACACCCACACACAATACACCCACACACAATACACCCACACACAATACACCCACACTCACACCTTGATGTCATCCATTTCCTTTCTCATCTCCTCCACCTCCTGCTTACTCAATCGTGCAAGCTCAGGTCCCTCTATGTAAAAATCCCTTCGAAATGGTTCATAGTTAATGGTGCTGTGATCCACCACACCCAACTTGTCACCCTTACTGCGTCCTGCACGTACTGCTTTGGCCCATGTCTGGGTGGTGTGCATGGGTGCATGTGTGTGTGGTGTGCATATGTGTGTTGAATGTGTGGTGTGCATGTGTGTGCGTATGGTGGTCATGGGGTACCATTACTACGCATATAAGCGACCTGGCATATCTCAACCCCACACACGCGTGTGTCCCACACACCCATACACACCACCACCACAACCACCATCATCATCATCCCTTGACAACATGCGTACCTCATCATCCATATCTTCCTCCTCATCAGACCCCTTTTCATCCTCCCCCCCAAGATCACTCTCATCACTTCCAACATAACGAATAGCAGATCGCTTGCGTTTCTGTGCAGCACTACCACCAGCAGCAGCTGCAGGTGCACCCACACCACCCATGCCCGTGTTTGATGTGTTATTGTTGGGTGATTGTGCTGCTGTGTGTGCTGTGTCTTGTGCACTCAGTGGGAGGGCTTTGAGAGCAGGCAGGCGTAGTGTGATGCCCCGCACAGCAGCTGATTTTATTCTACGTACTCCTCCTGCTCCTACTATTGGTGCTGCTGTTGCTTTTCCTCCTGCTGCTGTTGTTTTTCCTGCTGTTCCTGCTGCTGCTGTTGTTTTTCCTGCTGTTCCTGCTGCTGCTGTAGTTGTTGGCTTCACTTTTGTTGGTCCTGTGGTTGTTGGTTTGCTATCTACATCCATGGCATCCTCCCCCTCACCACCAGGAGGTAGGGATGGACTACCAGCAGCAGCAGCAGCAGCACGTACAGGTGCAAATGCTCTTGTTACTTCTGGAATGACCTCTGCTGTCATGAATGCATCCAATGGATCTGGTTCTTCTTCCTCTTCTGCGTTGACCATTGACTGGGGATCCTGTACCCCAGATGCTGCTGCCCCTGCTGTTGTATGCTGCACACCAGCACCCCCAGTCGCAGCAACACCATCGGGTGTTTTTCCCACCAGTTGTTGTTCGTTCTGGCGCATAAACACCTCGAGGGGGTCCTCCTCATCCTCCCGGATGGGTCGGGTACGGCGTGTGGAAGAGGGAGGTTGTTGGGAAGAGGGGTTTTGTTGCCCTGTAGTGTCGGTGGTGTCGTCAGCAGTGTGTGTGGGGGGGGTGTTGGTGTCATGGGGTTTGTCGGATTCATCGGTGTTGGCATGTTGTTGTGCGTCGTCATCTGTGTGTGCGGTGGTATGACAAAGTGGTGCGTGTGTATATTGTGTGTGGATGTGCATGTGAGTTGATGGCACCCTACATGTATTGTATCAACATGCATTCCCATGCACACCATGTACAAATGCGCATACACTGTGTACATAAAACACACACCTGCTGCTGGTGGTGATGCATCTTGCATGTTTGTGTCACCATCATCTTGCTGTTGCTGTTGCTGATCAGTACCACGCTGCTCATCTTCATCGGAATCACCCAAATCATCATCAAATGACCATTTTTTCACCGATGCTAGCTGTTCCTGCCGCTGCTGTTGCTGCCCACCATCACCACCACCATCACCACCACCTGATGCTGCTGTGCCTGCTTCCTGTGCTGCTTGCTGCTGTTCCTTCTTACGACGTGCCTCTTGCCATGCAGCAACACGCTTGCGTCTGTTGTGTGTAGGTTCTTGGGTAGGTCATGTGTGCGCGTATATTCATGTGTGCAGCATATAATGGTGTGTGCTTGTTGATGCATGCAGATGCAACACATCAACGCCACGCGACAACACCAAAAACGCACACAAAACATATACAACACACACACTGTGTGTTTCCTAGACACACCTGCGCTCTGCCTCATCTTCCAGTGCCTGCTGCTCTGCTCGTGCTGCTGCTTCCTTGTCTACAACACCCCCTGCACCATCCGTCACACTGCCCTCCACAGGGCGCTTGCCTGCATCGCGTGTTGATGTCTCTGGTGGCTCGCTGGAACGTCGTCCATTGCGTTCCCTACTACGTTCCCTGCTACGTTCCCTGCTGCGTTTTCTATAGCGCTCCCTGTGTTGTGTATGCAGGGTGTATGCAGCGTGTATGCATATATGGTGTACACAGCTGTGTACACAGCAGGAACGACAACGTTCCTAAACACACACCCTCAACAATATGCATCACACCTGTCTTCACGTCTGCTAGGGCTACGCGAGTCCCGTTTGGTCTGTGAGGGCAGTACAAGGCACTGTGTGGTGGTCTGATTGACACACATGCGCTTGTACATAGCAAATACACCTACCTTGCGACTGCTTTTGCTGCTTTCGTGCTTTGATGATTTCTTGTGCTTCTTATCCTTGTGTTTTCGTGTGTCTTTGTCTACATCAGCCACAGTTTCCTCGTCTTTGGGCATTGCTGTTGTCTTGATCGGTTACAACATTGCACTTTTCTGTCTCACAATGTTTACATATGTGCACTACCTTATCTCACTATTACATGTAGATATTGTGTGGTTATTATTGTGAATGAAAATAAACATGTCAAACATGAACAACACACATGTTTTTGCTGCAACACACCGACTTTGTGTATAGCACTCCTTGTCCCACTCTACCTCAGATTACCTCAGATCATCCATAACGATGCGTAGTACGTCATCATAAAACGCACAACGCAATAATCGACGTTGCGAGACCTATCTGAGGATCGGATCATGACTTGCCCAACGCTGCCTCTTATGCGTCTCTATGGCGCCCCATGCTCCACGCATGCATCTGCAAGACCCATTATAACAACATTCCGTGCACATAATGCACCCAGGCTTTGCAGGGTAGGTTGCAAAAGTGATGATCATCCACTCCTAGTACCTCAACCACACCCCCTGTCTTTACTTACACAGCCTCAATGTGCTGCAGACAGCAGTGCTACAGCTGCACCTGAAGCAGCTCAACCCACCAGCGAGGATACTCCCTCGAGTGTTAATGGCGTGTCCACCACCACCACCAGCAGTAGTAATGGGTCAGCTTCTGTGGCAGATGCAACCCCTGTACCAGACATAGAACTCGAGGCAGAAGTAGTGACAGCCATCTCCAAGGTATTGAGCTACCCTTGCCGGGTGTGGAACAGCAATGTGCTGTGTGTCATACACCAAGTATTGCTACTAAAAGCTGTATTTCTCATCATGTAACCTCATGTCTCCACCATTGCTCCACAGGTGGATCAGGCTGATTGGGATGCATGTGCAACAGGGAATGGCACAGTCAACCCATTTGTGTTGTGGACCTTTTTGCATGCACTGGAAGACAGTGGATCTGCGGTATGTACACAGACATGCTCATATTGTATACATACTTGTAGTACTACATGGTGGTGGTATACAGTTGTTTGTATGAAAAATTGCATGCAGTCATGGTCAACATGTGAGGGAACGCCATGCGTATCAATGTGAACATCATGCGTATCAATGTGAACATCACGAATCTCAATGTGTCAACCTTCACACCAGGTGCCCAATGAGGGGTGGCTCCCACAGCATGTGTTGGTCCGTCGACGTGACACACGCGAGTTGCTTGGTGCAGTGCCAATGTACCTCAAGAGCCATAGCTATGGGGAGTATGTATTTGATCACAGCTGGGCAGGTATGATTTGAGTGGTGAGATTGGGATAATTGGGATGTTTGTGATGATTGGGATTATTGGGGTTATAAAATGATTTGGTTGTTTTATGTTTGTCATCTTCCTTGCAAGCACAACACGGCCTGAAAAGTACAATACAACCTTATATAAGTACAATACAGGGTTGTGTATTGAATGCGTCTGGCATGCACCAATATAGCCCATTGTCTGGGATGCACCAATGTACCCCATTGGTACCCCCATTGCACACAGGCATGTATCATAGGGCTGGTGTCCGCTACTACCCAAAACTGCAATCCTGTGTGCCATTCAGCCCCGTGACAGGGCCCCGCTTACTTGTCAAGCCAGGGCCCCATGCTGCAGCAGTGCAACGTGCACTTGCTTCCACACTTGTGCAAGTTGCTGGTATGTGCGTGTTGGTTGTGCATTGGCCTCATGCCTTGTGTATACTGTGTGTGTTGGCTCTATATGATCTTTATGTGTTCTCTTTATGGTCTCTACATTGTCCTTGTATTGTCTTTATATGGGGCACCTCTGAAGATACATCGCCTGCCCACACATCCTCTTTCCTCCCCTACACTTTTCCATGCACATCCTCCCCCTTGTCTCTACCCAACAGATGAGCTTGGTGTATCATCCCTCCACATGACTTTCAACACGAAAGAGGAACATGAAATGATGAAAAACATGGGCTTTCTGTCACGTGTGGGTATTCAATACCACTGGGATAATGAGGGGTACTCCACCTTTGATGACTTTTTGGGGGCATTGAAACAAAGCAAAAGGAAAAACATACGTCAGGTACATAGTCTGTACTGTGTTGTTGATGTGTCATACAGTGTGTGGTGTGTGGTGTGTGGTGGTAGGGGTAGGGTGCGTGCGTGCATGCAAGGTGTTGTGTATGGTGTGCATGTCTTGGGAGTGTGTTGTGGTGCTGGGCGGTGCATTATGGTGCGGATGTCATGGTTTCTGATACATGCAAATCCTTCATGTGCATTCCTTCATGTGCATTCCTACCATTGTGTGCTATGTACTATCGCTGTCATGTACTATCACTGTCATGTACCACTATTAATTTATGAGTAGTTTGTTAGTATTATAAACTTGTTATTTCTCCTCAGGAGCGTAAGAAAGTGGCAGCAGAGGGTCTTCGTATCCGCAAGCTGAGAGGGGATGGCATCACCTCAGAACATTGGGATGCCTTTTACAAATTCTACCTCAACACTGTTGGTATGTGCCAAGAGGATTATGTGCATCTGTTCATATGTGCATATGCATATGCTGTGTGTGCCAAGAGTATTGGGGTGTGTAGTATGTGTTTTTCTTGTACGACTGTCCTCTCACGTCCAACTGTGTATATATACATAGACAATTGCAACACACCCAGTGCAACACATACGTACATGAGCAGCACAGACATTTGCAACACATCCGTACATGTGCAACACACAAATCTGCAACACCCACAGATCGCAAGTGGGGCAGTGCATATCTCACAAGGGATTTCTTTTTCCAGCTGGGGGAAACAATGGCTGACAATGTACGCTGCTATTACTAACACATGTATAATAACACATGTATGACACGTGTATCCCCAAGCATACACCAACCATCTTCATGCTTCTTGACTCATATCCTTCTTGATATGCCCTCCACACATACCACTCTTCAAAACACTTTTCAACACACTTTTCAACACCTGCCATCACCTTGGGGCCCAACCCACTCACAACAACAGGTGGTGCTGGTGGTGGCAGATGAGGGTCCCAACAGTGCATTGGTTGCAGGGGCGTTGAATATGCTTGGCAGTGATTGCTTGTATGGACGCAACTGGGGCTGCCGTCGTGGTAAACCTGTGAAAAACCTGCATTTTGAGTTGTGTTACTACAGGTAGTGGAGAAAATGATGGGGGTTTTGCTGATGATGGGACGGTGATGGTGAGGATGTTGACTGGGTAGGATCTTGTACAACACACAACATTGCAACCACACACACAGTGCCATTGATGTTGCAATTGAGTTGGGCCTCAAGCGTGTGGAAGCTGGTATGATGCTGTGTGTGCAATGATGATGCCTAACTACGGTGTCCCACATTGTCCATTGCACACACACAGGGGCCCAGGGGGAGCACAAAATCCAGCGGGGATACCTCCCAAATCTCACCTACAGCAGCCACTATGTGCGCGACCCCATGTGTGCAGACGCAGTGGCCCGCTTCCTGAAAAGTGAACGGGGACAAATTGACTATGCCCTGGATGCGTTGACACAAGAGGCATCCCCGTACAAGGGCAAGTAGGATGGTGCAAAAACATGCACATTCAAGCAAAGGGTGGTGTTCTTGTGATGGTGCCGCTCCAACATGTACAACAGGATGCTTTTATTTTATGCAGTTGTGTGTAACAAAATAGTGAGTGGCCAGGCGTTGCCGCTCCAGGGTATGCTCCTCCCTTGAGGTACAGCCGCCAACATTGTATTTATCGACCACTTGCTTCGTTCTCAACACAGTTCATTCTGCAGCCGGCACGGTCACGATGGAGGTGCGTTTGTGAACAATAGTGGTGGTGGTGGTGCACATTGACGGCTCGTACACTTCGTACTGACATGCTTTTGCCTTTCTCTCCTCCACAGTCCGTGCAGACCTTTGGTCGCAAGGTGTGTGGGGATGTATACAACAGCGATCAGCATATGCATGTAAAACAGCAGCTGAACTTGGGGTTGGCAAAGCATTTTGGTGGGGGCTGATGTGATGGCAGCCGCCTGTGTATTCACACCATCTCTTTTCACACACAGAAAAATGCAGTAGCAGTTGCACATTGCAAGCGTGGCAAGGGCCTGTTGCGTCTCAACGGTATGTGTGTTGAGGATGGCAGTCGTGCAGCAACTTGGCTGTGTGCAACACCTTGTGCATGTATCAACCTCACAGGCCAGCCCTTGGACCTTGTCCAGCCCGACACATTGCGATGGAAGGTATATGAGCCCGTTCTCTTGTTGGGCAAGCACCGTTTTGCCAACGTGGATGTGCGCATCCGTGTCAAGGGCGGTGGTCAGGTTTCGCAGGCATACGGTACGTCGTGGGGATGTGCATAGAGAATGGGGGACAGTTGTGTGTGGGGTGATGCACATAGCAGCCGGCACATAGCAGCATTTTTCATGAATCGCACATTGCCGTGCACATCATGCATCACCCTCCCTCCCCCCATTTTCCCCCATTCACAGCCGTGCGACAGGCAATTGCCAAGGCATTGGTGGCATTCTACCAAAAGTATGTGGATGAGGCAGCAAAGCGCGAGATCAAAAACACCCTGATGGAGTATGACCGCACATTGCTGGTGGCAGATCCCAGGCGACCAGAGCCCAAGAAGTATGTTGTGCATGTTGTGTTTGCAATTGAAATGTGTTTGTGATTGAAATGTGTTTGTGATTGAAATGTGTTTGTGAAAGGGAAATGGTTTGCATATGCATCACCCTCTCTTCTCACGCCCAACAGGTTTGGTGGTCCAGGTGCTCGCGCTCGCTACCAAAAGTCATACCGTTGATATGTTTTTTTGGTGGTTGTTTTACTTGTGTAACTTTTGCTCCCTTTGTTTGCTCCCTTTGCAAAAATCTCCCAATCTCCTCTGTGTTGTACCACAACAGCTGTTGGCAGCGTTGACCATACATTTTTCCATTTCGTCATTCACGTATCCCATCTCATCGATCGCAAGTCAGATCAGATGAATACAACATAACAGGAAGCCAATACGCCAGAAGGGGCACGACAAACTGCGCTGCATCTCTTTCCTGCAGCAAGAATGGTTAAATTCTCGAGGTTTAGTACCCTCAGCGTGTACACGCATGGGGAGTCACATTTGTTGCAGCGTACAGTGCCAGGGGCGCTTGGTAAGGCTGGGTATTGATCCACCACGTGCCACCAAAGCAACTCGATCACAGATTTTGCATGTCCCCACTCGCAGTCACGCTTGCTGGAGTGCTGCTAGCCATTACATTGTTTATATCAGAATATAGGGGTGCATTTCGTATCAAAACAAAGCAAGAAGTACGTGGTTGGGCTGTGGTTGCTGCGATCATACCATACATACCATCATCCGCGTCCCCACAGCTCCAAGTGGACATGTCTGGGAGAACAGAGATGATGATGCTGAGGCTCAACATGACTATGCTGAGCCTGCCATGTCAAGGTGAGGTCAACTGTGATAACCATGCTGCCAGGGTTGCTGCTGCGTTGTCCTTGTGTGCCCACCAACATGCGTTCTTCCACATCAATGCCCCACCACAGCACTCAACTTGGATCTACGTGACGCGTCTGGTCAGCGCATGACGGATGTTACACTTGCACGTGGTGGCTTGCATAAGATGCGCATTGATAGATGGGGGAAAACAATGGGTGTGGAGTATGTCTACCCTGGCTACCAAGTTGACTATGCCAAGCTTGCGCGTGATCGACAGGTGCCTATGCATGGATGGTTTATGGTGGTGGTTTGTGACCGTTTGGCATAGCATGTGTGCATCACATACATGTCTATCATACGTGTGTTGTGCATTCCAACACACATGGGTGGGGTATCGACCTCCCTGAGCCACACCCAGCTGTTCCCACACACATACATGCATATCTGCGCATGCATCTTCCCACAAATGCACATCCACACACGCACCATACAGCATCCACACAAACCCCACACAAAATACACAACACACATGCAACATACATGCAACATACATAACCAACAAACACCCACATAGTTGGTACAAGAGTTGGAACAGGCGCTCAACAATCATGAGGGTTGTCAGTTGCTTGGTACACTGCAGGTCAAGCGTATGGCTGGTGTTTTGGGTATCAGTATTCACATGCATGACTTTCTTGCACTGCCAGAGGTGCGTGGTGTCTTGTACATGATGGGGGGAACTGTAGTATGAGGGGTTTTGTATGGTGTATTGAGGGGGCTGTATGGGGAAGTTGTATGTGTATGAGAGAGTTGTATGGTGTGTGATGGGATTGTATGGTGTATGGGAGGGTTGTATGGTGTATGAGGGGGGTGTATGGTGTATAGCACACACTCTCATCCACGCATACAGAATGCTGAGCAGCTCAAGGCAGCATTGCAAAGGCAGCATGAGGAAAACACAGGACAAGCAGCTGCACAGGGGGGACAGGAACAACAGACCCCACCTGCACAACAACAACACATACCAGACGTACGTGTCACTCTGTGTCACCCTGTGTTACTCTGCACTACACCTGTGTCACTGTACACATACATGTAGTGGACTGCCATTGATCAGCATGCCAACTTGTTGTATACACCCACCCCCCCACACTCTTCCCCCCCACCCCCCCACACTACCCCCCCCCCCACACTACCCACTCACCCACCCACCCACCCACCCACAAAACACACACCCAGTTGGATCAGTCTCGCATCAACATCAGCCACATAATCAATGATGTGGAATTTGGACACATATGGCCAGCCAAAACCACCACACTCAAGGGCAGCACACGCATAGCAGACCAGCTGGGTGGTGTGTATCATTACTACATGTCTGTCGTGCCCACACACTACTTTGATGTGCGAGGTATGCTGTGTTGAGTGGGGTTATGAGGAGGATGTGTTGAGGGGGGGGGTATGGAGCATGCTGTGTGAGGTGCTTGTGTGTGCTGCATGGTAGTATTGTGAGTTGTTGTGATACGTAACACAAAACACACATACATGTGCACACACACACATACACATCCCCTGAATACACACAACACACACCCTCTGAATACAGACAACACCCCCCCCCCCAATACACACAGGAAAGCAATTTTCAGGCTATCAGTATAGTGTCACAGAACACTACGGCCCACACCGTGGTGGTGACGGTCGCAAGCCAGGTGTGTATTTCCACTATGAAATCTCACCCATTGCAATGCAAATAACGGAAACACGCAAGGGCCTGGGGTACTTTCTGGTCCGCATGTGTGCAGTTATTGGTGGCGTGTTTGCTGTGACGGGCATGGTGGATCGGGGGATACACAAGCTGTTTTCGGGGCTGTTGGAGGATACCAGTGGGGGTAGTGGTGGGAGCAAGAGTGGTGTGGGAGGGTTGAATGGTCGGCCACATGGTCAGGCAGAGGGGCCAACATTTACTGCCTCAGCGTATGGTGGTGCCGCAGCATATGGTGGTGCGGCTGGCGTGTATGGGGGCGCTGGTGGTGGTGGTGTCGGGGCGTATGGAGGGGGTGGTGGTGTGGGGTATGGCGCCGCAGGTGCTGGGGCGTATGGAGCGGCAGGTGGTGCAGCAGCTGCGGCGTATGGGGCAGCGGCGTATGGTGGGGGGGGAGGTGCTGCTGCGTATGGAGGTGGGGGTGGGTATGGGGCGTATGGGGCTGCGGCGGGTGGGTATGGTGGGGAGGTGGTGCGTCCTGCTGGTACGCAGGCAATGCCGTATAGCAGCCCACAGTATGATCCATTTTCAACTGGCAGTCATAAACGCAATTCATGAGATTGGGTTTTGATGCTGTAAAAGTGGTTGTGAAAATGGTGGAAGGTTGTGGTTGTGGAGGAGGTCGTGAAGGATGCAGTACGGCGATGTTTCATTGTAGTGCATTGGTGGAACACTGTAAGGATAAGGGGAACGTTTACCAGTTTCTATAATGTGCATAAGAAGGCACAATGATAAAATGCAATGGGAAACAACATACACACCGCAAACACAAGTGACAACGCAGCAGCAGCAATAACCATTTCCTGTCAACATCAATAATGTTTGGCATCATAATGACAGGAGCACCATCATCAAACAACAACAACAAGTATCCATTATCATTCATTCATTCTATTTGCATAGTACATCAACAAAATATACACAAACACGCACACATTTCTCACACGTTCTCCACCTGCTCCCAACCCTCATCAACACCCTCACGCCGCCCCTGGGTGATGCTGGTACAGCAGCCACTGTACAGCCTGTGCCAACAGCAACGCCGCCAACGATGACAGCTGAAATAACAACGCCATGAGGGCACCTGCGCGTGGCCCTGTACCCGGTGGCGCATGTTCTGGGGCACATACGTATGCGCATGTGTTGAGAAACCCAGACAGCCACCAAAACACTGCTACAAACCTGGGATATTGACATGGTTGTGTGTGGTGATTGTGCGAGTGGAGGTGTGTATGATTGTATGTGAACGTGGTGGTTGTTTGCAGGTTGGGATGACGTGATGACGTGATGATCATCAACTTCCTGTGCACAGTACTCACCCCTCTACACAATACACACCCCTCACACATACAACATACAACATACCCCTCCCACATACAACACACACCACCCCCACACACAACATACCCCACTGCAAAGTAGTCACTCTTCCATGGCAGGGCCCCATCAATGTAGAGGAAAAACAAGGGGGTCATGCATGTTTTCAAACACGCAAGGCCCACAAGGGGTCCTGTGGAACGAAGCAGGGCCCTTTTGGGTAGGAGACGCCCCAAGATGTCTGCGGTGACTCGTGCAGCAAAGAGGTTCTGTGTGATAGTGGACAGTGATAGAGTGTGATGATGACAGTGACAGATGTGGACAGTGATAGAGTGTGATGATGACAGTGACAGATGTGGACAGTGCAGTTGGAGAGTGTGGAGAGTGACAGAGTGTGGAGAGAACAGTGTAAGAGTGTGGACGGTGACAGTGTAGAGCAACGCGAGATCGAAGAGAGTCTAGAGAGCAACAACAGGCAGGGAGATGGAAAGAGAGCATAGAGAGCAACAGAGTGGCACCCACCCACTCACCCACCCTTGTTCACACAATACACCCCCCCACCCACCCTGTACCTGTGGTAAATACTCTGCCATGTGTCCACTACTCGGTACATATGTAAAAAAAGGAAATATCAACACACTCGTGGATATTGAACTACACAGCACAACAGCAGGCACTGCAATTGCTTCCAACACACGACCAGTGGACTGCATTGCCAATTCACGTTTGTAAAAGCTAGGGGAACGTGTGGGAGATGCCATGTTGTCTTCATGGGTGTTGAGGGTGTTGTTGAGGGTGTTGTTGAGGGTGTCGAGGGATGTTGGTGCTTGGCCGTTGTAGGGGGCCCAGGTGAGCCACTCTGATGCTTGCTCATCCTGTATGTGATTGTGCCATATGTGTGTGATTGTGCCATATGTGTGTGATTGTGCCATATGTATGTGATTGTGCCATATGCATGTGATTGTGCCATATGTATCTCACACGAACATCACTTTCCACCGATGATACCCACTTCCCACAATTCATGCAACGGTATACCTCATGATGGTGCTTGTGCCCCCCGCGTTGCAGCAGTGCCCCATCAGAAGGACTAGACACCCCTCCCAGTGGCCCTCTTTCCTCATCACTCTCACTCGTGTGTGACACGAGGGGGCGTGATTCTGGGTACTCGTCACGCACAGTGGTGGTGTAGGTGGAAGTGGTTGAGGAGGTTATGTAATGGTCACGATGTTCCAGCATGGGCCAGTGCTTGCTAAAGATGTAGAGCGTTGCACATAAACCTGGTGATGATGGTGGCGATGATGGGGGTGATGGGGGTGGTGAGTTTGATGTAAAACCAGAGAGTATGATGATGACCAGATGATGACAGCAACAATGGCAGTATGATGATGGTGATGAGAAGGCCGACAAAGACAGCAGCAACATGTGAGTGTTGAGAGACATGTGTGTGTATGCTAGTGCCATGCCAACACTCCCCACCAACCTGCAAGCACCACGACGGTCACAGACGCAAACAATGCAGTGCGTTGCCACAGTGTGGCGCGAGGACCGATGCCAAACAAGAAATTCAACAACAGCACAAATGGCCCACTTGCAACATATCCCAACGTCAATGCCACAGTATTGTGTGTGGGGAAACGTGACACGAGCTGGTAGGAGCTGCCAAAGAGGATGCCCGATGCAACACCAAGCAGTGCGACACATGCAAGGATGGGTGCACGGTGCTCTGGGAGCAAAGGGTAGGCCAGGGAGACACCAAGCACACCACCGATGCCTACGACGAGATGCAGTTGGGGTGATGTGTACTTCATTGCAGTCATCAACACCAGTATTATCACATACCAAAGGAAAAGCGAAAGGCAGTGGCTTTTCCAGGCCCAAACTTGCGATCAAAGTGCTCATCCAGCCACGTTTGGAGCAGGAGTATGGGTATGGACGGCAAAAAGTAGGCCAAGTTGAGTTGCAGCAGAATGGCTGGACCAAACAAGTGCTTGAAATAAGCAAGTTCTGATGAAATGGTTGTCCACCCAATTGTGTAGGTGACGCTAATGAGGAAGAAACAAAAGGAGGTGATATTCATGATTGGGTGTGCAGCACACGCCCACTGCCACGTCGTTGTCGGCTATTAGGCTGCTGCACAACACGCTGCAGCGTTGCGCAGCAGTGCGCCCAGGGGAAACGCGGTGTGTGCTTGCCCAAACAGGTCGGTGTGCACAAACGAATCGCGCTGGTCAACTTGATTGCTGCATGAGGCTGTTTATACTTTTCTCCTGATACAGCACAATGGCATTTTGTTGTAGAGGTAATCTACTTTGGCGATGATTGCAAAGGGCCCATGTTATTATGATACTATTATGAAAAATTTACAAACTATGGGCAACCAGGCCTCGTTCATGGTACAAACCGGTGAAAAAACAATAAAAATACACATACCAGCATGCGCCTTGTATGGCTTGGCTCTATTGCCTCTACCAGCAGGCTGCCGCGTACAAGGAACAACACATACCTGTGCGGCTCTCCGCGCCATGCAAACCTGCCCTGGAGCAAGTGGCACACACGCACGCACACACAGACATTAAACATCACAAACAGCACAAACATCACAAACATCAAATCAATGCTCCTCCTCGTTCGTACCACCACCAAAGCACGTCGAAGCACTCGAGCGGCCCGGTGAAAGCACGCTCGGCTCCATGTCCCAAACCTCGTCGTCGATGCCCTCTGCTTTGCTACGAGCTGCAGCTGCTGCCATGAGGTACTTGTTTGTGTTCCGTGGTGGGGGTGGGGGTGCCCTGTTGCGTGGTTGATGATGGCGGTTGGTGGCTTTGGTCACCACCCTACTCATACTCGTCTTGCGTTTGCGGTTAGTATGAGCTCCTCCTCGCCGTCGTCGCTTGTGGGCTGACTTGCGGGCTGGTGGGGAATCTTGGAAGTTGCATCGAACAGGTGGTGGATTCACGCACTGCACGTGCGAGGTGGACAGTGGGTAATTATTGTTCACATATGCAGCTATGGGCCACACAAACGCGTGCGGATACCTTGTTGGTTGAGGAATGGCCATGGAAGCCTCTGGGGGCTGCTGCTGGCTTGTGTGATGGGTTGCGTGCTGTGAAGACAGCGTAGCCATGATCGTTGCTGAACTTGTGGCTGGAATGAATGAATTGTGATTATGGTATACAAAAAACCAACAGAAAAAACCATTGTCCCCCCAACGCTTCTCTACATGTCCATGGCAGACATGGCATAGTCTTCTGCTTGCCGCGCCTGCCGCTCATTTTGTATCTTAAACATGTCACGCTCAAAGCCATTGGAGCGATCCACACCATCCCAGTGCCTCCCTGGCTTGATATTGTACCGGTTGGGCGCAGCAGGCAGGTTGCGACGCATCCAGCTGTGTGGGGGCACCTCTTGTGGCACGATGAACCGCGCCTTTTTTGCATGCTTTTTGGGCAAGAGCACCGGTGCATCGTCCAGGGGTGCTGCTGCTGTGGGTTTGCGGAGGCCTGCCAGGGGGTCACCCCAGCGGCTGCGGGTACGCTGCGCATCATTGAGCTCTGCATCGTCCCTGTTGGTGGTGGGTGTTGCTTGTGGTTGATGTGCTACTGTCATTTGCTGTGTGTCCACCCCACCATACCGTGTGCGTGCAAAAGGTTTGGCTGCTTCAGCACGCATACGTGCAGCTGCCTCCTCCCGTGCACGCTTTTGTGCCAACCCACCACCCCACGCAAGGTCCTTTTCACCCTCGTATTCTGCTTTTTTCTTCACCTTGCCCCTGCGACTGGATGCTGCAGCTGTCTCTGCATCCACAACACGGCCCTCTGCATCACGATACACCTGGACGAGGTGTTGGTTGAGAGAGGTGGTGCAAAGGTGCACATGTGCGCGCACCTTGTGTACAAATCCCTACCGTGGTTGCGCCACGACCCGTCACATCGTCACCCAAGGCGGCAAAGCGGGCAGCCTCTTCTGCCCTTTTCTGCTTGACCTCCTCCATCAACTCATCTGCCTTGACAATACCACCTCGCCGCCCATCTGCCATGGTAGGCTGCTTGCCTCGAGCGGATGGTTTGAGTGGTGGTGACAAATCGGGGGGGGTGCTGTGTCGTGCACTTTTTCGTGGTGGTGACAAATCAGGGCTGCTATAGTGTCGTGCACGTCGTGGTGGTGATAAACCAGGGCCGCTGTCATGTCGAGCACGTCGTGGTGGTGAAAGATCAGGGCTGCTGTCGTGTCGTGCACGTCGTGGTGGTGAAAGATCAGGGCTACTGCCATGTCGAGCATTTTTTCGTGGTGGTGAAAGATCAGGGCTGCTGTCGTGTCGTGCACGTCGTGGTGGTGACAGATCAGGGCTGCTGTCGTGTCGTTGTCGTGATGCACCCACTGTTTCCCATGCCTGCAGTGCTAGTTGTTCCTGAGGTGTAGACCGTGCGTGTCTGGTGGTGCCCCCATGTGCTGTACCCTGTGCACAGCACCATACAGCAGCATACCTGGTCCTTGAAGCGTAGTGCTCGCTCTGCCTCCTCGGGGTTGGCAATTAGTGGTCCCTCTGTTGTTGTGGTGGTGGCGATGGTTGATGCATTGCAACGGCATGACCACAGACTGACGGCCTCACTCCCTTTTTTCATCAACTCACCATCTTGTTCTTCCTCTACTGCATCTGTTGCCGGTGCGACAAAGCCGGAAACATCCTCGTCTACTATTCTAATCACTGCTGCATCTGCAATCTTGGGCTTTTTCTTCTTTTTCTTCTTCTTTGCGCCCTCGCCACCATCCGTGTATTTGCTGGCAAGATACGCTTGTAATGACTTTGCTTTTTCAGACACTTCTGGGGGTGGTTGCTTGGCTTTTTCAGCCTCTCGCAGCGTAGACAATCCTGTAAACATGGCTGTGTGCTCAATGTAATTAGTAGTAGTGTGGTACTATTGTAATGAGAATGTACAATAATGTGTTTTGATAATTCTTAAGTGCAGAGAAAACGCAACGACTTGCTACTCAACTGATGTAGACTCTATGTAGAATTCAACACAGGGGGTGTGCATGTCTCTGTGTGAAGCCCCTCTTTCCAGTGATCAACACAAGTCAGAACATCTACATAAAAACCTCTCACACATCTGTGTAGGGCAAGCACTGTTGACCAAGCTCCTCAGTAGAAGCTGCATACTGCTGCTGGTGTGTGTGTGCTGCTGGTGTGTGTGTGCTGCTGGTGTGTGTGTGCTGCTGGTGTGTGTGCTCTGCTGGTGTGTGTGTGCTGCTGGTGTGTGTGTGCTGCTGTGGTGTGTGTGCTGCTGTGGTGTGTGTACTGCTGTGGTGTGTTGTTGCTGTGGCAGAGTGGAAGTGGCTTGATGGAGTAATGCCCCATGTGTACAATGAATATACAAAATGAGATGCCAAAATTTGTCAAAATTTTGCGCGGATGCCAGAGTAGTTATTGGGATGGACTTGAATGTCTTCAGGTGAAATCCATTGGGCCCTGCCCGCCGAGGTGCAAATCCTCGTTCGCGCGTTCAAAACTGTTTTGCACCCAAAATATTTTACGGCATTGTATCACCCTCAAACACTGCATTTGTGTTTCTGCATTTGCTCCCATGCTCACCCACCACGTACATTGATGGTATATGAGGCTACTTGTGGTTGATTGGGGTGTGGATGATCATGGTTGACACACTATGTGACCGGCTGAAATATGCAGCTCATATGCAGCTGGATATGCAGCAGGGCAATGCTGCACGTCTGTTGTGGCACACATAGCATTGCAAGCATTCTGTGTTGTACCAGCGGGGTTGGCACTGGTTGATGTTGTTGGTGAGGGGCCGTGGTGCCGTTGTGTTTTGGCCAGTTTTTTTTGTGCAATTGCATCCACTCTGTATCCAATTGTTTGCTACGGTACCAAACGCATTGGTTTGAACTTTGCTTTTATTTTTCCCACTTGATTAGTGCGGCAACTGGATCTTCAATATGGCATCACGCAACAAGGTATTGGTTTTGCTGCTTGCTTGTACACATTGGCTTGGTATTCATACAGCAATCAATACTTTTATGAAAATAGCACACAAGTCGCACGTAAATCCCCTCACACATCCTTACATCCAGGATTCACAGCAAGAGGACCCACTCATGCAGGTCTGTGATGTCCTACGCAGCAAGCAGGGCGTGGAGTATCGCACTGCAGTAGTGCTGCAGGATCGGCTCGAGTATGTGCGAGGGAAGGATTTGGCAGCACACTTGCGGGAGAAACCAGACATCATCGCCAAGTTTACCCCTGGAAGTATGTATATACAAATATACACCCATACACACATGCATACTACATCCATGCGTACACACCACTCTCATCAACAAAACAGATAAAGAGGCAGAAGCACGCATAAAAGAGTTTGTAGACCTGTTGCTCCGTCGTGGCATCGTGCGCCGATGTGAGCGCATGTACAAAAAGCCACGCCCAGGCAAAAAGCGGCTAGCCAAATGGCCGCGCAAGCTCCTGCCAGTTGCCGATCAATCATGGGCAGAAGATGGCTTTTATGCGTGGCAGTATGAACGCCCCACCTCCCCCTGGACGTATGTGTGGTCGGCGTTGATGGTGGTGCTTGTGTTTGCAGCCTGCTGCTTCCCATTGGCACCCTATCGCGTCAAGTTGGTGGTGGTGTATGGCTCTGCTGCATTGCTCATCCTCATATTTGGCACATTGCTCATTCGCGGGTTGGTCGCACTGGCCACGTGGATCCCCACGGGCACCGCGTTTTGGATTTTCCCCAACATGCTTGCTGATGATTTGCCAATCACCGCTGCATTTACGCCCGTGTATAGCTACACAGCGCCCGACAAGGGCACCCACTGGGCACTGCGGGTGGGGGTGCTGGTTGTGGTCGGCAGCATCTGCAGTGTGCTCTACACAGTGTCCCCGGGCAAGGGGGAGGTGGCCACAGGTGCACGACAAGCGCACGATGCGTTGTTGGATTGGCTCATGTCGCAACCTGATTTGAAGAGCATTGCTGCCAACGAGACACAAGCAGGGGAGGCTCCACCTGTTGTCAAGGAAGAGGTTGCAGAAGAGGAGAAAGCAGAAGGCACGGTGCCACCCTTGGAAGAGCTGCTCAAAGATTTGGGGCTGGAAGAGGAGGAAGCGCAGAGCGGTGCAGATGTTGGGGATGCGAGCAGATTGGCAGATGAGTTGTAAGTTACAATGGTTGGTACATTATAGTAAGCTCCTCATGGTTGTTGCACCCCATATGCTCGTTGTGACATTGCCAGCAGCGTCTCAAGGAGTTGTGTTTGCACCATGTTGCTGTGTCGCAGCTCCAACGTCAGCGCACGCAGCTCGGTCACCAGCTCTGCCACGTGCTCCTCTGATGACATCTCACAGGGCTTTTCTGCTGCACGTGGCGTTGCAGCAATGCTGCGGCTTCCCCCACCACCCACCACCCCGCTCTCGCCGCCACCAAATGCATTGAACATTGGCCCCGAATGTACATGTGGTGGTGATGCACTCTTGATGGCGCAGTCATGCTGATGCTGTACGTCTCCTTGCACTGAAAGCGCTGTGCAACTTGATGTTGTGCCATTTGAGACGGTACGCATGTCGGGCAACCCTGCCCACGCAGTGCTGCTGGCCTCCGATCCATGCCGATGGTGTTGTGCAGCTGCTTTGGCGGAAATGTCGGGTAGATCCAGCATTGCGTTACGCGTTGCCTGCCAGTTGAGCCATTTCTGCTTCATTTCTGCTTGTTGAAGCGAAGGGATGCCCGATGTTTTGGCGGTCATCGTGTTTGTTGATCACCACTGATGGTGGCGATGATTGGCCTTGTGTAGTTATGGCATTGATTGTGCGGTATCTGGATGACTTGGGCGTTACGTGGGGATATTAAACGACTCGGTGTTTTCACTTGGACAACATTGCACTGTACAGCAGCAATACACATCATATACAAATCCCAAACTAGTCATCATGGCTTCGTCAGTGACTGTAGAGGTGCATGGTATGTGTAAGACACTGTGGGTGAGGCGCATGTTCCAGCATGATCATCATCATCACCCTCTTGTAATCTACCCACAAACCCAGGCAAACGCACATCTGTGCAAGCCAAGCCAATGAAACCAGTACAAGACATCATCCATGCAGCACTGGAGGCCAGCAAATTGACCCATCTCGACGCCAGTGCATGCACGCTTCAGTACAATGGCAAGCAACTCGACATCAACACCCCTTTTCGCTTTGCCAACATCCCCACGGGAGCCAAACTCACCCTCATCACCGGGCATGAACCCACCCGCGGCATTGTTGTTGATGATGATGCACCGAGCACAAGCAAGGCAGGGGCTGTTGGTGGTAGCACACAGGCTGCAGTGCCTCCCGTTGATGACACACCATCCACAGCTGCTGCAACAACACCTGATGCCACAGAGAGTACTGCGTGTGAAACAACAGCACCCATTCAGGAAGGTGGTGGTGCTGCTGGTGGTGCTGGCCATAACACAGTTCCCACTGCTGCTGCTCCCACGGCCACGACTGACAATGCACCCCCACCTGACAACACCTCATCACCACCACCACTGTACATTTTCCATCGGCACGACCTTGAGGCACAGTATGTAATCACAGCTGTGTGCACGTAGAAGATCATTGTTTCGCATGTACTTGCCAATTTCCCCCCCTGGCATTGTATTGTACAACCATCCATTACATCTACCACCTCCACCTGTATGTTATCACCCCTCAGGCCATCATCCACATATCAGCAACAAGCATCTGAATCGGATGATTTCTTCACATTTACAGAAGCTGATTACCACGTTGTCATGGCTGGCTATGCATCCCGTGCCAAACAGCAAAGCCAGCACCTGAAAACCAGTGCTATGCGTGCAGCAGAAGAAGCATCCAGAGCAGCAAGCTTTTCTCACGTCCCCGTGCGTGTACAACTTCCAGATGGGTACATCATACAAAGTGAATTCAAGGGCAGTGACGCGCTGGGTGTTGTACGTGCCCGTTTGCAACCATTGCTCAAGCACACCAGCTGGTACCTGTACACCACCCCTCCAAAAACCAAGCTCACCGACGAGCAGCCGAGCTTGTATGCCTTACGACTCGTGCCTGCTGCACTGTTGTACGTCGGGTGTGATGGAGCTTCGGGGGGGGAGAACATGTGGGTGACAGACCAAGCCTTGGAGGCACACAAGGGGCTGCCTCCTCGTGCAGATGCTGGGGAGGAAAAGGAGGGACGAGGAGGGTCCAAGCAGAGCAATGGCAAAGGAGGGGTGGGTAGTGATCCATGGGTTCCGTATCAACCTGCTGCTGAACAATTGAGGCGTGAGGGGGAGGGAGGAGGGCGCAAGGTGCCCAAGTGGATGAAGTTGTGAGAGGAGCTGTCATACTTGGGGGGGTTGTGAGAGGAGCTGTCATACTGGGGGGGTTGTGAGAGGAGCTGCCATGGGGAGTGTGTGAGGGGAGTGTTGTCCTTGCCAATAAACAACAATACGTTGGTGTTGTTACAACAATATACCATGTGTTATCATCATGATCATCACAGTCTTAGAAACAATCAGTGAAAACATAAGGGAAACAACAAGAATGCACAAGAACGTTTCAATAGTACAACATGAAATATCCCACCACCTACGACTACATCATCGTCATCCCTTTTCCTCATGCACCCTTGTCAGCAGCCTTGCTTTCCCCCACAACCACCGCTGCAGGTGCCATTCCCACCACACGCTGCTCACATCTAGGACAGCAATACTCCGCGTCCCCCTCTGTACGAGCCCGCAGGCAATAATAACAAAACACATGCCCACATGGCACTGCTGCATATGGGGTCGACGCAGGTTTGGTGCACACCTGACATGTGTGGATGATGGTGGTTGTGTTGGGGCCTGACTGGTGTGGTGGGTTGTTTGCTGCTGCTGCTGTGGTGAGCGCCAATGCTCGCAGGGGGGCGAGTGCACCTGTGGATAATGGTTGTGGTCATCATGGTGGCGGAGGTGATGCATGCACATACAGCAGACATGAAAAAAATAAAAATGAATAGCATATAGCCCACCATACCTTTCACCCAGCCTCGCAGCACACCAGCACCCCGTCGCGAGTCGAGCAGCGGCAACAGAAACAAAAACAGCTCTGAAACCTGCGCCCATACAAGCTGCCTATTCAAATAATCAAACGACACTGCTCGTGCCATCACTGGGCGATCATACACCAAGCGAGTGGCAAGCACACGTTCCAGCAATGACCGGTACTCACCCCAGCGTAGGAATACAACAGCGTTGAGGAAACTTGCACCACGAACGATTGCTTCCAGCCGAGGGATGAGCCACGCAATGCGACCCTGGAGTGACGCGGTGGGGTCCAGGTGGTGCCAGCCCAGGCGCACCAGGGCACCAACACCACGCTGCCATGCATAGGGGAGGATGACCCAGCCAAGCACCAGGCCCAGCCGCTGCAGGGAAGAGGGGCCGGGCCCTGCGACCCCGGTGCGACCGCCGTTGCCGGCCATGCGTTGGTTGCGGTAGCGGAGGTTGAGCATGGATGCGCCGGGGGTGGTGTTGGATGTTGCCAGCGAGACACCAAGGATCTGGGAGTGTGTGGGGAGGGGGGTGTTGTGTGGAAGATGATGATGATTATGGACACAATGCACGTACCAACAGGGCAATGCCTGCGCTAATCTCTGGTTGCCACGCGTGTCGGAGATGCTGTGGAGGCGTTTGTACAATGTGTGGGTGTATTGAGGGTGTGCACAACCACCAAACCAACACCTCGGGTGCGTGGGCAGTGATTGCAGTGGTCTGCTCGACCAGCAACGAGTGTAATTCGTCATCCAGGCGTTGTGCGTCCACCTGGTTGCTCCTCATGATTGGTACAGGAGGTGATGCATGCATCCTGTAGGAATTTGGGCAAAGCATGCTCGAACAACAGCACTGCTGGCGTGGATGGTGATGGATTGGCATGGCAAGTACCTTGCAAGTCGTTGTAAGCTGTCAAACAGGCTTGCAAACTGCTCTTCATTGTTTCTGGATGTGCTGGCAAGAGCAGACGACATTTGAACGACACGAGACTGGTCGCTCTCCATCGCATTACTGAGAGATGATACACAGCAGCACAAAGTTGGAATACATAGTGTGGGTGTATACTCTAATATCTCACAGAATAAAAAGTCTGTTCTCTTCACGGTTGTATTGAGATGCAAAAACACAAAAACGTCTACTGCTTGGCAATGGCGATGCGTGTGTCAAGCATTGTAAACTTGAACACTGCCATGCGCTCGTTCACAAATAGTACTGGATACTTGGTGGAGTCCACTACAAATGCCAGCAACCCAATGGTGTTAACAAGGCCATCATACGGTTTTGCGTTGCTCTCTGTGGTTGGTTGAATGATGTGAGGGGTACATAACAAAACATCATTGCATGTACACAAACCAGTCCCACAACATACCAGTTGGTGGTTGTGCTCGCAATGCGTCTTCTCCCGAGTCAAACCAGTAGCGTGTAAACTTGAGCGCAAGGTTGTTGTCATCTGCCACCGTGCAATTCGCAGCAGCATTGAGCCACACAGTGCCAAACAATCCACTCGTCAGCTTGACATTGATAGACACAACGTCTCCCTTCATGGTGTACTGTACAGGGTCTATTGTAGCGCCAAGGACACCTGCCAGTGTTTTGATGTGGGGAGCACAGACGACACGCCATGTACCCTGCCCCACCTTCATCGCAGTACGAGCAGGCTGTGCTGTAGCGCGCAGGGTACCACAGAGTGCATCCACCTCATCCGGTGCAGTTGTGATGTTGGTCCCTCGCGTCAATGCCAAGATCTGAGAGGGTGTGCGTGTGTTGTCAACAACAGGGGTGCATGCCATTGGCCACACACAATACCTGCTTGACTGTTGCATCTGGAGAGGCACCAGATGAAGCACTGGATGCTGCACATACGATTTTAGGTGTCTGCAGTGGACGTGTGGTGCGTGCACACCGTTGAAAAGCTATGCTAGGTCGATTGGCTGGGGCAGTACACAGCCTCGTATGCATGATGAGCGTTGTATCGTAATGCAAAGGATACTTGACTCCCCAACAAACACAGCAAGAGTATTTCCGAAAGTACAAGCGCAGTTTTTTTGGTGCCAAAACAAGCCTGATGGCGCCACTGACCACAACACATTTGCTTGCATCAAGCCTATTGTGTGGATGAAAAGCACCGTGACAGGCTGCAACAAGATGCCAGCATGGGTGGGACCAGCATGGATGCTGCCAGTTGTGACATTGACCATCATGACCATCTGTTGTTCGATGACGCTGCTACTCTTCCTCTGCTTTCTGCCACACCATCTCAACCAAACAACACCCCAGGGGTCCCCAGAGTGCACGTCATTGTACGTATTGTTGGCGTTGTTGGCGTGTTGGGTGATGTGTGTGTGTTGTGCACGTCTACCCACGTCTCTCTGCCACCTGGCATTTCCCCACAAACCTACCCCCACTCCCCTCATGACAGGCCATCATTTGACCTCTTGTCAGTCCAGCACGATGTGCCATTGCCACACAATAGCTATGCTGCTCTACAAGCCTACCTGACAACCCTCCGCCCAACCAACCCCCGCAACACACCTCAACATATCATCCCGCAGGACACCCCAACACAACAAACCCCGCCCACTGCTTCCCTCCAGCACCAGGTGCTGTTTACCAACCACCTCTACCAGCAGCATTGCCATCACTTCATCACCAACCAACAGTCAACCAATCACACAGCAGTCGCCATGGTGGCATTGACTGCCATTGACCAGCATACGCTCTCCACCCACCTGCTCCCCTGGCTGCAGTACCACATCACCACCATCGGCATATGCGGCAAAATATACCTGCTCTATGATGGAACCGATGTAAAAACATTTTCACTGTTACAACAACTCTCACCATTAGTGTACACCCAAGCCCTCCAACGCCCACTTGCAAGTCAAACCCTGTTTGACCATTACCAGGGATATGTCGAAACGATTCAGCAACACCTACCTCGTCCATTACGTGGCAACACTTTGCTTATGGTAAAACAGCAGTATGCTATGGCCTGTGGGCTCACCTGGGCAGCAAATGACAAACAGCAGTGGCTTGTGCATCTCGACCCAGATGAGCTGTTGTCATTGGAGGGGCCCCAAGGGGCCGTGGGGATTGTGAAAGTTCTGGAAGGGGTACCGCCGCATGTGCCGAGTGTGCGGTTTCTGAATGCAGAGGCGCAAGCAGAAGAGGGGGTGGTGCCTCCCTTTGCGGAGGAGGGATTGGATGGTATTGGTGGTGGTAGTTGGGGGGATGCGTTTCGCAAGGTGCGTGTGATGGTGATGGTATTCTTGATGTTGTTTTTGAGGTGTTCATGATGATGAAAGAGGTGGGTTGTGTGTGTTGTTGATGTGGCTATCTCATCATGGTCGTCATCATGATACCGCATGATGCTGCAGGTGACATTGTTTCGTGCCCATCGAGCATGGACATGTCCCAAAGCAGAGAGCCTACGCATAGCATTTGCCATTGGTGGACAGGTGGGTGTGGGTCAAGGGATATATGTGAATGCATGATGCATAAGGGTGCTAATACCTATGCAATTACAATGCAACTGACACACATGCTGCAACACTGCGTTCATTGCATCCTGCCCATCCAAGTAACACCTCCTCCTTAAACACCATACACAGCATGCATTCACTCGGTTGTACGTCAATGGGAAAAGTGCCGTGCGAGTAGATGCTGATGCCTGGCCAGAGGGCCCCCATTACTTTGCAGGCCCCGCCAATCCACGATGGGCAAGTGCAGACAATGTACACGGTGTATGGCAGGCACCAGTGCACCCCCATGTGCTGGTATTGCACTATGCGTATAGTAGCCCAGCGGATGTGCTTTCAAGAGCAAATGCAATGCATCGGCAGTGTGGGAGCTTGCTGCTGCAATCAGTTGTGGATGGTGCATGGAGCACTGCATTGCAAGAGGTATGCAAGAGGGTGCAGACATGTCTATATTCCCCATGTCTATGTTCCCCGATGGATGGATGGTAATAGTTGAGCACTTGTTGTGTTGAGTGCCTGTTGTGTTGAGAACCCACACAGAGGTGTATGTTTCCTCAACATTGTGTACCACCACCAATACAGTGTGTATTGCTGGATTTTGACCGACACGTGTTGACTGCAGTGCCCCCTGGCAATGCCACTGCAGCTGCAGCATTCTTCCAGCAGCACCTCCTATTAACAGAGGGCGCTCCTGTGCGATGCCCACCAGCTGTGCTTTCACAAAATTCAAATACACAGCCTGCACAGGACATGCTCCATGACTCAACAACTCCCAGGGATGGATTGACCCACACGCATGCACTGCAATGTAGTTTGCATCATGTAGAGTGGGTCAAGGAGCAGTTGTTGCGCCTGGGCATCCTCTTGCGCAGGAATGGGCCACAGCAGGTGCTGCAGCAGCTCGCGTATCGGTATCAGTTATGGCTGGTACTGAACAACAAGGGATAGCGAATATGTAATTGTTAGACTTTGTTGACTGTGTTGTCTCATGTTACATCATGCTTGTTTGTCCATATGCATCTGGGGTAACGCATTGGTGGTTGCCACACAGCTGGTACAATAGAGAGTTCACCGTCAACCATGTGCTTGTGCAGCACCACTGCCTGCACCTGTCGCCACCAGTGCACCACCATTCACAGCAACAGGCCCCCCCTCTCCTGCAGGTGCCCCAGCAGTCCATGGCACCAACGTCCCTGGTCCCGGCAGTGCAACGGGCATCATCATGGGCATTATACCGGGTGCATGCACTGCCATGTATAGCCCATGGTGTGTATTTGGTAGCCCAGGGTGTGTACTTGGTACCAACCAGGACACAGTAGTAGCAAGGGATGGCTGTTCAGTGACAGCACCCTCTTCTGCTGATTCTGTAATGGTTTCAATGCGGGGCCTGCCTAGGGGGCTCATGGTTGGTGCCGCAGCAACCTGTGCTGCTTGTCTAGGTACAAGCTGCTGTTGGGGGTCATTGGGGGGTCCCACAAGCTGTTGGGTGATGGAGGGATGGTGGATAACGACGGGGATGGGTGCTGTGGTTGCAAGGCTGGTCATGCGACTCACACCAGGGGATTGCACGGTGTATTGGGGTCTGGGTTGTGGCAGTGTGGGGTGTTGCAGTGTGGGGTGTTGTTGCTGTTGAGGTGTCATTGTATTGCCCTCGATTGTGGATGTGGAGGGGGCTGCCGTGGCCATCACTGGGCTGCTGACACCAAGTTGCTGCTGTTGGACTGGCACAAGTGCAATTGGTGTGGTGTTGGGCACAAGTGCCACTGGTGTGGTGATGGTGTTGGTACAATTTGGTGGTGATGATGGAACATAAGCAGCTAGTGATGAGCTAGTTGCCATTGGTGCACTGGTAGCCATTGGTGCACTGGTAGCCATTGGTGCACTGGCATGCAGCTGCACTGTCGTATCAGGGGTTGGGCTGACTGCCATGGGTGCAGGTACCCCAGCCACCTGTCCACTTGGACCACTTGCCTCAACAGCAGCTGTGTTTCCTGTAATGTTTCCTATAATGCTGCTTCCCACAACGCTGCCCACTTGTGTGCTTTTTCCACCCGTGTAGCCTGTTTCTCTGTCAATCACAGCACGTGCTGGGATGGGCACACGGCAGATGGCCAGTGGGCGGTGTTTTTGACACGGTGTATCCTCGTTGGTATCATCATCACTGCTGCAGCTCTCAATGTCAGTCGAGGTGGATGACCCCACACGAAGCTGTGGCATAGGAACCGGGGCTGGTAGGGCTGCTGGCTGTGCTGGGATTTGTGTGGTTGTTGGTTGTGTTGGTGCTTGCATATTGGGAGCAGGGTTGTATGGTGGGGAAGCATGTGCCATTGCAGCGGTGGTGGTATTGCACGGGATTGAGCAAGGTGCATGCACTTGGTTGGCAGCAGCAAAGGCTTGTGGTTGCGGGGGCATGGTACTGTGTGCTGGGGGACGCTGTGCAGGGGCAGATTGCCCTTGCAGCAACTGTGTGTACATGTAGCAACAATGTGTATGATAATGAACACACAAACACATATCAACCACAAAAAACGCAATCACAGCAATGGTGTAAAAAACCACCCACCTCTGCATGTTGCTTTTGCACAAGGTGTTCCAGCGCTGCAAGCGCATCATCAAATGCAATGCTACTGGCACTGCTTGTGCTGCTTGCAAGAGAGTATTGACCTGCTTCTGGGGTACTGGTCCCTGCTGTTGCAGCTGTGATGCTGCTGCTGCGGTGCGTACGGGGCATGGTACCAGGCTGTGGCCGGAATGGCGACACAGTGCGCTGCTTATTTGTGCATGCCGTGGTAGTGGCTGTGGGGCTGCGCATGCCTGATGACAGCATGCCCTTGACATTGTGTGCTGTGTTGGGTTGCCTTAGTGATGCTGCTGTGGGTTTGTGTGATGGTTTTTGCAATGCGGTGGATTTGTGCATTGCTGGCACTGTTGTACTGGGTTTCCCTTGGTGCACATTGTGACAACGGTTGGTGGATGACTGTGGCACACGCACTGCTGCCTTGGTTGTTTTCCTTGTTGTTGTTGTTGTTGTTGTGGTGGTGGTGGTGTTTGTGATCAGTAATGGGCTGCTGGCACGATCCACGGTGACGGTACGTTGCAATGGAGTGGGAGACTGTTGTTGTTGTTGTTGCTGCTGTTGTCCTCCTGTACAACGTTTCCCACAATATAGGTTTTGCAGCACAGCAGGTCGTGCTACACCTCCTGTACATTGGGGGCATGTTTGTGGAGCACACTGATGCCCCCCCCCTCCTGCTGCTGCTGCCACCCTCTGCTGAATGGCTGTCCACACAGAGCTGCTACTGCTGCTACACCAGCTGCCCGAGCTGCAACAGCATGGTTGGGCTGCCGTACACACCCCGACAGGTGCTCGTGCAGTTTGTCGTAGTACAGGAGGAGCAGAGGTTACCCTTGCTGCTTTACGTTTGAGGGGGACAGGACGCTGAGGGCGTGCTGTGTTAGGGTGGGTGTTGATACCACCACATGTGGCTGATGGTGGGCGCTGCGGTGGGCGCTGCGGTTGGGCTATGTGGCAGGTGCAATCAAAATTGTTGCACACACTACGAATAGACACCTGGGGGGGGATGGTGGAATGTGTAATAAAGATATGTCTTGTGGTAGGGGATACACAGTGTGCTTGTATGATGGTGGGCATACGATGCACAATAATGCACACACAGACACAAACACACATCAAACCTGCATGTTGGTTGGCAGGTTCCTGCCTGCAAGCCCATTGGAAGCACTCCTACGCCGTGGGTGCACCTGCGCTACATTCCACCCAGGATGGCGAGCAAGTGGGGCTGCTGCTGCACGCTGGACTGCAGGGGAGTAGGCTTGGGCAGATGTGTTGGCTGAGGAGACGGCCATGGTTGGGCACACATGCCAGCATGGAGGATTGTTCAGGAGGGTGGATGGGTAGCAGGAGGAGGCAAGGGGAAGGCGCAGGATTTGGTGTGGGTCACTGAGGCGTGGTATCTGTGATGGGTGTGGATGGTTAATGTCGTATGCTATAACTATGCTATAACTATGCTATAAATGGTCTTAAAGACGTACCTGGCAACAGTAGGGAGTGCTGTGCGGTGATGGTGCAGCAGTCTCTGTTTTCCCATCACGAAACCTATGATGATGGAGACAGCGTATTGGACAGGGTATTGCACTGTATCCATCGTTAGTAAAGCGTACAGAAGAAGTTGACATACGTGAGCTTTGGCATTGGACTCATGCAGCACGTCCGAGTGTGTTGTTGATTGTTGGTCATCGTTGCGTTGACTGCAGTCAATGCCGCAAAATCAATGCCGATGTGCACGATTGCATTGTTGCATGGTGGTGATATGCTGGTTGAATGAAAATATCGACGAGGGAAAATAGGTAAGAGACGCAAGGTGTCAATACTCGTTTTCATAGCCTTCTGCATAGCAAGTACTGCAATTGAGGAATATTAACTACGATACCCACCCCATAGTTGCTTGCCACGACGTACACGCATTTGCCACGACGTACACACATTTCTACCAAACTGATTGAGACCGAGAGTTTGGATTCCTTCGGCAACGCCCAACCACGCTCGTCGTGTGTACTATCGCACACCTTCTCCAACATTATCAAGCTTTCTAGAAGCGTAATGAGGCGTTTTCAGACGCCTGTTCAAGACCCAACAGCTCTTTGACATGCCTCGTTGCATGCGCACAACGCTGTTGCTTTCAGCGTTGCTGCTGTTTGTACGCAATAAACATGCTGTCTCTCAACCATCCCCACCACATGGCGGGCATGACGTGTGTTCCTACATTCGCTATGATCCAATGTGGTCAAGTACGCACTACATGCCCACGGTGCTTGAACGTACCCTCAAGCGCAAGGGCGGCAAATTGGGTCCATTTCACTGCCCAGTATGTGGCAGTGCATATGCATACGCTGCTGATTGGGACCCAAACGCGTTGCGAGAAACGGGCAGGTCTGTTTGTACTGAGAGGGGGTGCTGGTGGGAACGCGACACATACCAACAACAACCGACACACCACTAACAACAACCTCAGGTGCTCCATCTGTGGCGAATCCAACCGCAGACGTCAACTTGCATACATAGTCAATCATGTAGCCAGTGAATGGGCTCGCCGAGAAATCAGCAGCATTGTAGAAGTTGGCCAACTAAACATGGCAATTTACAACACAGAGGTGTGCTGTGCAAACTGCATCAACACACAGAGCCCACCACCACAACAATAGCTACCACAATAATGTATGTGATGTGTTACATCACAATATGTATTTCTCACACAGGTGGAAGGTGCCATACACGAGTTCCTCCGAGAGGGTGACCAGTATGTGAGCAGCACCTACCTCGGCCCACAATACACCCCTGGCCAACTGGTGGAGGACATTCGTCATGAAGACTTGCAGCAATTGTCTATGGACAACAACACATTTGACCTTGTTCTCTCCGCAGATGTGTTTGAATACATTCCACAGCCGTATAAAGCACATAGAGAGGTGTTTCGGGTGCTCAAGCCTGGTGGGAGTCATGTGTTTACAGTCCCCTATGCACCCAACAGCCGCAATGATATCATCAAAGCGTTCATTGCAGCCAATGGGAGTGTGGTGTTTCATGGGGCACCCGAGCTGCACAGAGAGCCGGCACATCCTGATGGGTTGCCATTATTTCGTGTGTTTGGGCGTGGGGAAATGCTGCGCGAGCTGTGTGACATTGGCTTTGAGGTATTTTTTAAAAGGGGGACGGGGTTACAGTAATGGGAGTATGGGGTTGATCCAAGGTGGGGTTGATACAAGCAATTGAATGCAATTGAATTCAACAACACACACAGGTGATGGACTTTTTCTTGCAATCACCCAATCACGGCATCATTGCTGGTGGTTCACATGTCTTTCGTGCGCGCAAGCCCCTTGCCAAGCAGTGCACGACTGTGGACACCAATCCATCACAACAGGACATCGACACCCCTGGCCAAAAGGGCCAGCATGATACATGGGTCAGTGAATCATTAGGGACAGGTGCATCAACCACCAACACAGTCCAGCAGCGACAGAGCAACGTGCGTGCAGGTGCATTTCACCGGCATGCATTTGTCGACGCCCTCGAGGAAGACGATGGTGCTGATGACGAGGTGGATGAACAACCTGTGGTCAACAAGGCGGTCAGCACGGTGCTTGAGGGTGGAGCGCAAGATGCAGTAGCAGCAGTGGACACAATAGGAGAAGAAGCAGAGGAGAGAACAGGGGGGGGGGTGCATGAAGAGGAGAGCAAGAACACTGCAACAGCTGGGGAGAATGTGAATCAACAGGGGGGGAATGTGATTGAACAAGATGATGCTGATGCAGAAGACAGACGGCGGTTTGCACAGCAATTTGGTGCCAGGGCAGTGGAGCAGCTTGCGCTAAAACAACAGCAGCAGCATGAAGGTGGTCATGAGGACAGCGCGGCGCGGTATGAAGAGGCAGAGGAGGTGAAGCTCAAGACGGACAAGGGGCACCGGGTCGATGTTCGACAGGAAGCATGGGACCCATTGCAAGAGGCACAAGCCATAGAGTATGTTGAGGGTGTATTATATTACTCATACACACGTTGTTTTGGTGGGGGGACACATTCTGTTTTCTGTGGGGTGTCGTATGTGCCTTCACATGCCCTCATCCAACAGGGCAATCAGTGACAAGCTGCACAGTGCCCTTGCACGAAAGGCACAGCAGCAAGCACGTGCAGGGGTGCAGCAGCATGGCAATGGGTGGGGTGTGGATGGGGAGACGGCGTTTCAATCAGAGCATGGTGATGGGAGCGGTGAAGGTGATGGGAGTGGGAGCAATCAAGGGCAAGGGTTTATTGCAGACATGCATCAGGAGGGTGGGATGCATGAGGATGATGGTACTCAAAAAGCACAGCAGGGAGTGGATGGTGCAGGGTCACAACCCCGCAAGGTGGATCGTGTGGTGGTCAAGGTGGATCGTGTGCTCCAGGTACGATATGATGTGTATCTGATGATGTGTATGTGATGATGTGTATCTGATGATGTGTATCAATGGTACTCTGTGAGGGCTGCCCACACAAGCTCATCCTTCCTCTGTGAACACACACACAGCCAACACGGCAAGTGGCCCCCAAGCGCAACACGGTCAAGCGTGGTGCTGCTAATAAAGAGGGGGCTGGGGCCCAGCAACATGGCATACAGGAAACAGGCAAGGGCCAAGAAGAAGCGCGGCCTGCAGAGCAACAGCAGCAGCGTGTGGCAGAGCAGCAGCAGCATGTCAAGGTTGAGCGGCAGGGAGCAAATGTTGCACACTTGGCTGTTGAGCGAGCGGCGGTACTGCTTGATGATGATTGAGCATCACCGTATTTTTTTCAATAATTGTTGTGATTATTGTTATGAATAAGCATTGATTTGCATGAGTACCGATGGTGTCACATACGCGCTGTCGCCCCTGAGGCATCGTTAACATCCAACCCTAATCAGTGCCCTAGTCGTACCAAAACAACACGCCTCGTACAAATACCCCTGCAAATACACCTGCAACGCCTGATATATAGCATCATTCCTAGGTTGCATCCATCAGGTTGCGGTACAGCACCTTTGTGTAGGTCGCTCATCGAACCCTGAACAGACCTCGAACCGGCCAACCAGCCAACCATGGCAGCAATATCAGAAGAAGCGTTGCATACAATCATACGCTTGCTGCAGGAAGAGGCAGTTCCAGATGCGACGCTGCTCGGTCCCATCCAGGCACCATCGGTCGCTCCAGCCCTCCCACCTTCAGCCCTCCCACCACTGCCACAACAGACGCTAGGGCAGGGCAATGCCACTGTGGATCCCGTCGTCACACCTGTTCATGGGCCTGGAGGATCTGCTGTCGACGTATTGTTGTGTTTATTCCCCTTGGTAAGCACCTGGCCGTGGTTGACATCGCGTTTGACGTGGTGGTCAGTCATGTAGGGCAGATGGAGATTATTCATAGCTCATCATAGTTGATTCATGGTACAGTCAATCACTCCACGCCTATGCACATGTATCCATACATATATGAACACATATACCTGCACACATGTATCAACACACACACATATAAATCTACACATATACCTGCACACATGTATCACCCCCCCCCCCCCCACCCCCACCCACCCACCCACCCACACATCTATACAGATATTTCTTGTGGTGGTCACTCTGGTAAAATGGATCCAGTTGCCAACCAAAATCTCACTCCCTGTGGCTGCTGTGTTTATGTGGTGTATCCGCCTGATGTACTTTGCTGCACCTCCCAACTATGTGACTGCACTGGTGGTGTCGGGTTTTTTTGAGGCTCTCACTCCCCTTTCCATTATTTTTGGAGCAATTTTGCTGTTTCAGGTGTGTGAACAATGGGCGTATGACTGAATAATGGGTGTATGACTGGTGTGATAATGGTACAATGATTGGGGTATGACTTATCAGTGCATGCTTGTTGTTGTCCTGGTTGTAGTAGGATTTGGTGCATGCTTGTTGTCCTGGTTGTCGTTGTGTGCACATGCCTTGTCATGTGTGTACTGATTTGCACACACCTGTTCAACTGTACACCCACCCACCCACCAACAAACCCTTGCATACAGACCATGCATCACACAAAATGTCTCCCATGGATGATGTCCCAAATAAAATCCCTCTCTGGTGGGCATCCTGTAGCCGAGGTGTTTCTCATAGCCTGGTCATTTGCCTACCTCGTCGAAGGTGCCAGTGGCTTTGGTACCCCTGTTGCGTTAGCGAGCCCTATGCTTGCAGAGCTGGGGCATGATCCCATACGCACCATTACCTGCTGCTTGATTACTAATTCCCTTGCAACACAATTTGGTAGGGTGGTGGTGGTGTGTGGGGGGGGGGGAGGGGGGGATTTGTGAGAGGTGTGCATGTGTAATGAGGGGTGCATGTGTAATGAGGGGTGCGTGAGTGTTGTAGAAGACCTCCTAGGTGGTTGTGGTTGTGTGGTACTGTGTGTGACAAGGTCAAGCAGCAACATGTGTATAACACAGGCATGTACATACCAAAACAACAACAACACACAATTACACAGGTGCTGTGGGTACTCCTATTTGGTTTGGCTTCAGTAGCTTGGGACTCTCACAGAGTGATTTCCAGCAAATTGGTTTACAGGTGTGTGCTTGTGCGTGCATGCAATATGAGTGCTTGCAATATGCGTACATGCATTACTTTTTATTTCCTCTTGCGATCAGTACATATGGGTACAATGTATATGGGTACAATGTATATGGGTACAATGTATATGGGTACAATGTATATGGGTACAATGTATATGGGTACAATGTATATGGGTACAATGTATATGGGTACAATGTGTTTGTTGTTTATGTACAGCACAGTTGCTTAAATTACCTTTTACCTTACATATATCACCAAATCCACACACAGACGGCGATGATTGTTGGTGTGACTGCCTACGTCATCCCAATCCTTGCTGCCATGTTGCTCGTGCGGCCCAGGGACATCATGCGCAATATCATGTTTGTGTTGCTGTCTATTACAACAGCAGTAGCACCCTCTGTTGGAATTGCTTTCTTCAGCTATGAATTTCCTACTCTGATTGGTATGAGGATTGGTGGTGGATCGGTGCTGCGCTGGTGCTGTGCTGGTGCTGCGCTGGTGCTGTGCTGGTGCTGTGCTGGTGCTGTGCTGGTGCTGTGCTGGTGCTGTGCTGGTGCTGATGGTGCTGTGATCTGTGCACTGTGACATGGTACTTGTAAGGTGTTGCACATATAAAAGGTGTTGCACATGTAAAAGGTGTTGCACATTACCATTATCACTCCACACACACCCAAACACACACACACACACACCATACCCCCCCACCCCCCCACGACACAACCCCCCTCTTGCAGGTGGCATGATCTCCCTCTTCCTCACTGGTCTGCTCATTCGCTTCAAGATAGGACTCCGCCCCACACAGCACATGACCTTCCCAGATACACCCCTTGCTGCAGGGGATGATAAAGAAGGGCAGGAGGAGGACGAAAAAGCAGGGGACGAAAATGCAGGGGAGGAGGATGACGATGCTGCAGGAGACGCCCTCTTGGGGGAAGGGACAGAGGGGAGTGTGGCAGGTGGGAAAGGTGTCAAGAGTGGGAAAAGTGCAAGTGGGAAAAGTGTAAAAAGTGGAGGGTTTCTCAGCAGTGTTAGGCAGGGGTTGAGTAAGAGTATGGCGATGGGTAAGCCAAAGAAGCAGGGACCGACACAGGGAGGAGATGGGGGTGGGGTGATGCACGGTATGTTGTGTACTCGAGGTGGTATTTATATACTATATATACCTCCATATATATAGTATATGTATGTATTAAATATGGGAATGTGAATGCTGTGTTTCCCTTGTGCGTGGTCCCACATACACACACACACACCTCTTTCACCACCCCCCACCCACCCACCCACCTCTTTTTCCACCCCACATAGGCAACAACCTGCAGCTTGTGGAGGGTGTTGGTTTGGTGTCAATGCCCCCCACTGCAAACCTCAATTTCCCCCTCAACTTGGAACGTTCCCCGGCAGTTACCACAGATGCTGCAGTGGGGTGTGACATGGAGGAGCAGGGTGACAAGGCTGATGTGGAGGGAGGCGGGTATGTATTGGGGGGGATACTCTCACTCTCTCTTTCTCTCTCTCTCTCACACACACGCTCTCTGTCTCTCTCTCTCTCTCACACACACACAAATATGAAAACAAAAACAAGAAAATACACACAAATATGAAAACACAAACACAAACACAGGCCAGCAGGTACAAAGGGTGTAGTCAAGTTTCACCCTCACATGCGTGAGAGTAGTCGTTCCTCCTCAAAGCAGTTGATTGCTGCGGATGTGGAATCCACTGTGGTGTGTGGGGGGTGCATGCATGAATATGGTGGATGTGTGTACTTGTCTCGCAGTGTTGGGTGTGTGTAAATACATTGTGTGTATTCTCATGTGTATTCTCATGTGTATTCTCATATATATTCTCATGCTTTGTGTATATTCTCACACAAAGTATGTTCTGTGATACAGGTGGAGGAGGATGTGGAGGATGATGAAACAAATGACCTGTACCTCGATGATGTGCTCAATAAGACAGCTGCCCCTACTGCAGATGGGGACATGGAGGTGTGCATATTTTGGGGTGGTTTTATTTGTGTGTTTGTGTCTTAGGTTTAGCATATATATTTTTTGTGTTTGTGTGTCTGTGCAATTGTGTACAAATTGTACACAGACAAGCATTGCTGTTGTTGTTTGTACCATCCCCCGCGTGGTTCCCTTTCCCTTTCCCTTCACACTGCCCACTCAAATCTCCTCACCACTCGCATCTGCTCACCACTCACATCTCCTCACCACTCATATCTCCTCTCACTCACATCTCCCCACCCCACACAGGTATCCCCCCTTGACCCAAATGTGGCAGTCAAATCAAGCTTTAAAATATTGACTGCCATTGGTCGACTGATGCCTATATGGTTGACTGTGGTGGTGTTGCTCATCACACGCATACCTCAACTCAAGATAAAGGGCGTCTTGCAATCGTATGTGTGATGATAAAGGGTGTCTTGCAATCGTATGTGTGGTGGAATGGTTGTTGATGGTGTCTGGATATTATATACACACTGCATATATACACACATATACATACATGCGTACATATATCTCTATCTATATACAAACTGGATAAAACCATCAACAACGTATTTCATACGTGCTTACACCTTTTTCCCTCTACACATTCAACACATATAATGCACCACACACAGAACATCAGACAGTGTCTGCCTCACACTGGGTTCCTTTGGCAAATTCTGCATCAACCCAAGTATCGTCATGCAACTCAGAGGCATACTCAAAGAACCCACTGTCAACTGGAAATATGAATTCCTCTACGTCCCATTCTTCCTGCCGTTTGTTGTGGTGTCCAGTATTACCATTGCATTCTATTGGCGTTCATATGAAAAGGGGGTGCGGTTGGTTGAGCCATTCAGGGAAGCTGGGCAACGACTGGCAGGTGTGTTGTTGTGGGTACTGGTGTGGTGTGTGGTGTGTGCATGCGTGCAGGGCATGTGTGTGGATGTAATTGTGTTGTCCTTGTTGGCAGACACATGGACACTTCTACAGGATCTAGGGTTTCAACAGAATATCCTGCCTATGACACCCACCACCCACCATACACTTACCACCCACCATACACTTCCCACACTTCCCACACACCATACACCACACACATCACACCCACCACCCATCACCCACCATGCCCTATATCACACACGCACCACACATCACAGGGGCTATCATCCCCACCCTGGGTGCCCTTGTCCTGGTACAGCTCATTCGTCAGGGGGGTATGAGTTCCCCCGCTATGGTTATTGGATACTGGCTGTCTGAGTGGCTGGGTGTGTTTTTCATCCTGCTGTCTGCTGCATTGGGGTACGAGGTGTTGGGGTGTTGGGGGTGTTTGGGGTACGAGGTGTTGGGGGTGTTGGGGGTGCTGGAGTGTGGAGGTGTTGCATGGATGGTGTTGCATGGATGGTGTGCGTGCATGGTGCTCGAATAATCCCTATATTATGTGATGATGTGTGGTTTTGTGTATGGTGACGCAAGTGTGTGCATATGATGTGTATCAAGAGTCTCTCACCATTATCCACAGGGCATTGGGGAGCTTCTTCTCGGTATGTGTTTTCAAAACCACCCACCCACAGTGTACGTTGTTTTTTTCCAGGTAGCTCTCACACAATCAATCATCCTATACACAGGGCTCCACCACTGTGAGCAACCTTACATTCGGTGACATCCAACTTGTGGCTGCATTGACGATCAACAAGCCTGTACCGACCATGTTGGCCATTCAAACTGCAGGTACGATCACGTACCACCCTATGATACCACTCCCATAATGGATGAAAAACACCCTATGAGGCTGAAAACACACACATTTATACACACCAGCATCTGTTGCAGCATCACTTCCATCACCCAACAGGTGCAGCACTGGGCAACATGATTTGTATCAACAATATTATCAGCGCCAAGGTATGATGGGTGTGTGCAGATCCGTCGTCTGTCAAACCATCACAACAGCATCGCAACACAGTCCCCCACACATCAGGCTGTCATGAACCTCAATCATGTCAGTGAGGGCACATTCATAGCCAAAACAGGTCCTGTGGCGGTGTTGATGGCTGTCATTGCTACTGGCGTGGGGTATTTGTTTACCATTTTATTTTAACACCTCGCGTGTCCTAGGGCAGCATAAAAAAGATGCTGCTGCAGTCATTCATTGTTTTCGTGCAAAACACACTGCAGTAAATACATTTGGCATTGGTTGAATGCGTGCGGACGAAACATAAACACACGACGACGCAACCTCCCCGCCCATCGAGTGTTGTGTACCTCATCGTGCAACGTAGACACCTGCTGGCGTGTTATTCGAGCAACAACTATGCACTATGCAGTCATGACAATGCAGTAAGACAAGTAGCAACACGTGCGCCCGACTGAACAGTGGGTGTTGGCATACAACAGCATGCGTCCAAGGCACAAACGCGTCAAGGCTACAGGATCCCGCTGGCGCACAGCCTGGTGCGCTGTTACACTCCTTGCACTGCAATCATCATTTGTGCATGGTCAGGATGTTGACAATGGGCGTTGCAAGCCCAGTCAGGTAGGGGATGACTCACGCTGTGTTGTTGTGTCTGTGTGTATGAGCCAATCTTGTGTGTGTTGATGGCCTGATCAGCATAGGATTGGATTGCTGATAATGGCAATTGTTGGTGCACCTCACGTGATGCATCACGTAGAGCACAATATCCACGATCATAATCGTCCACCATCACAGATCCACCTGGCACTGACCGGCAATGACACAGAAATGCGCATCAGCTGGAAAACAACGCATGCTGGCTGCCCCAACAAAGTCCACTATGACGTGACCCCTGATTATCTTGCCGCCAGCGCCGCCAACGATGCAGATGCTGATGCCAATGCCACCATCGTCTCTGCACATGGCAGCTTTGCAGATGCCACCACCGTAAGCTACACTGCCAGCGACATGTGTGGCGCACCTGCACGTACATACAAATACGACCCCCAGTACTTTCAGACAAGCGTCCTCACGAATTTGGTCCCAGGGCAACGCTACTATTACCGCTTGCATGGCGACAAGCACATCTATAGCTTTCGTGCACCACCCCCTGTGGGACCTGACGTGCACACGAGCTTTTTGGCATATGGCGACATGGGTGAAAGCACACACAAGAGCGCCAAGGCACCAGGGTGTGTGTTGTTGTGAGAGTGTGTTGTTGTTGATGGTGTTGTGGTGAGAGGGTGGTGTTGATTGTGTAGACAATTGCAGGAGACCCTCCCGGTTGTGCCATCCATACTCTTGCATCCACAATGTACCCCACACATACTACACACATATTGTACCAGTAAACACACACACACCCAAAACACAAATACACAGTGCGGATGCCACTGCTCACTGGGTGCACAAGGAGGCAGACGACGGTGTGGATGTGATCCTGCATATTGGTGATATTTCATATGCAAACGGCCACCCTGAGGTATGATGGTTTTTGGTGTGCTGAGCTTGTACATGAGTGACACACCATATACACATGAGTGACACACCACACACACATAAGTGACACACCATATACACACATGCACACCAAACCACACACACACAAAACATATAAATAATGCACAGATTTGGGACACGTTTATGCACCTGATTGAACCAGCAGCACGTCAAGTACCCTACATGGTCGTCGTGGGCAACCACGAGTACTGCTATGACAACAAGCACCATGAGGATGCAGACCCTTCCGGAGCATCTGAACCCTTTCAGCCTGATTGGGGCAATTATGGAAATGACTCTGGTGGGGAGTGTGGGGTCCCATTTGCAAAACGCTTTCAAATGCCCTCCAATGGTGTTGAAGTGCCCTCCAATAAAAGGCCTGAAATCGTCAATGGCAGTGTTGATGGCCATGCCAATGTACTGGATGAGAATGAGGGGTGGGAGGATGATTGGGGAGAGGATGAGGGGGGAGAGGATGTGTCCCCAGCCAATCGCAAGCCGCCAAGGGATAATGCACCATTTTGGTATGCATTTGATTATGGGAGTGTACACTTTGTGGCCATTTCAACAGAACATGACTTGGGGCGCAAGAGCAGGCAGCATCGGTATGTGTGGATGGTGATGTTGAATGTGATATTGTGTGTGCGCTATCTCTCTCTCTCTCTATATATATATATGTATATATGTATATCAAGAGGTGTTTTGATGTGCTGCTGGGGTGTGTGCACCACCTGCGAGTATGCATTGTAATTTTCAACATATAAAACAACATACAAACCACATGTATATTATGCTTGTCAACATACAACCCACATCCCACACCATCCCCCACCATCACCTCCCAGGTGGCTCAAGGCACACTTGTCCAATGTCGACCGTTGCCGCACCCCCTGGTTGGTCATCCTCATGCATCGACCCATGTATGTCGTCTTCCCCCACAAGTCCAACCGTAAGGTAGCAGACCACCTTCGGTCCCAACTGGAAGACCTGTTTGAGGCCCACAAGGTGGATTTGGTACTCTCTGGACACGTGCATGATTATGCCCGCACATGCAACGTCTTGGATGAAACATGTGTGGACGAGCGGGATGGGGGCATGTCGCACATTACCATTGGGACTGCGGGGCATAAGCTCAGCATGGTGGAGCGTGAGCAGGCAGCATGGTTGAAGCATGCAGAGATGACGTATGGGTATGGGAGGCTGGCAGTGCATGGGTCGGAACGGTTGCAGTTTGAGTTTGTGGCGACAGAGGATGGTGCCGTGTTGGATACGATGGAGCTAGTGAATGCTCGTGTGGCGGCACGCAATTGCCCACGTGATGGTGGTGGTGGTGCTGTTGTGTAGGCCCACGTGTTTCATGTTGTTTATTGGTATCTATTGCAGGTTACATTGGTGTGTTTAATGTATAGTAAATTGTTGTTTTTATTGTATGGTATACTGGTGTGTTTAATGTATGTTGTAGTGCACTTGGCAGCAAATGTGAATTTCATTACGACACCCATTTTATGATGGTTGCTCTGTTGTGGGGACTTGGTGTGATTGAATTCGTTGTTGCTTGATATGAAATGATGTATGTTGTGCGACAACACTGTGGTAGTAAACTACCGATCAATTACTGGGTAAACTACCGATCAAACTACCGATCAGGTACCGATCAAGGGAAGAAAATATAATCACAATTCTTCTTTTGCATTCGAGTCCCCAGCATTCGAGTCCCCAGCATTCGAGTCCCCAGCATTCGAGTCCCCAGCCCCCCCCTCTGCTTCCTTGTCAGCAGGTGGTGTGCACACTGCCATGCGTTCCACACACAGAAATGTAGACACGTCCACAGTTTCCAGTGTTCCCCCAGTGATGGCTTCTGTGAGTGCATCCTCCTGCTGCTCCATCACGCGTCCACAAAATGACTCGAGGTCCTTTTGCCGTGACCGCATCTCTGCCTTGTCCACCTTTTTGTTGTTGTGGTGGTCGTGTTATGATATGGTTGTATGGTGTGTGGTAATATTTATGATGACATACACACATGCCATGACCAATAATAATTACACACTCAAAAAGCAACACCACCACCACCACAAACAAAAATCCACCACCTCGTATTTGGAAACAGCACCATGGACCGCACCGTCCCCCCGCATTTTCACCCATGTCCACCCAGGTTGCCCCCACACAGCAGAGGTGTGATTGGCTTCCAGCCACAGCAAATCATACTGGTTTAATACATTGCACAAATCTTCCATCAACTCCACCGCTCGCAGCTCACTGACTTTGTAATCTATCACCTTGCCGTATCGCTTGCCCTCACTATCCTGTAGTGTAGTGTAGACGGCGGTGGTCATGTTGTGATGGTGTGATGTTGACATGTGTAGGGTCAAACATACCCCCCCCACACACAACATACCAAGCGGTGCCGCAGGTCGAGGTGGTTTCGTGGTCGTTCGTTGTCTAGTCGTCGCTGCAGTTCTGCTCCTACACCAAGGCAGTGCAGGCACTTGCCCTTGGCAGCCAGGGTTAAAGAGAATAGTGCTGGTATGAGGACTACACGCAATAGGCATGCTGTGCATCGAAGGGGGCAAGTGTGAAATTGCACTCGTGCCCATAACAATTGGTTCCCATATGCCATATATATGCTGGATACTCAGGAGGACAACGACAGCGTTTATTGCAAAGGAAAACCTTGCACGGATCAATGAGCAAAACACACACCAAGCATCTTGCCACCAAAAGGTTGCTTATCACGATGGTCACTGAGTATACTCACTGCAATGATCAACACTATGCACAGCTGTACAGGCAGATAGTTGTTTGTCTGCAACTGTAGCAAGAACACAACATTGAAAAACAATAGCTCGGCACCAAATTCATTTGAGACGCCTCAACAACATCGCATTCTTGTTTCCTGTACGACTATGGTTGGTCAGTCCGATACTCGCAGCAGAATCCAATCCTTGATTGCAGCTCGTGATGCTGTAGAAGCCCAAGTAGCTCAACATACAGCAGGGTTGCAGCAAATGGGCATTGGCATGCAGGATGCACTGGTTGATAAAGAGGTATGGGGTGATGGAATGTGTGGTGTGGCCATGTTGACCATTCCACATCAACATTAAACATCTTACAGGGATATCCACGAGCAGACATAGACGTTGCAGCTGCGCGAACCCATCGCAACCGCATAGCCAGTACGTTGTGCACACACCTAGGGATGCATACCCACACACGCAGCCCCCCCCCACACAATACCCCCCCCCAGTGTTGACCAATGACCACAAGGCACTCACAAAACAGATTGAACAGCTGCTGCACGAATTACACAGTGGTGCATCCACAAATGGAGGCAAGCAGTCGCCTGTGCCATCCTCATCAGCACCACTTGGGGTATCCTCGCCAGCAGCACCTGCTCCCCCACAGCCCTTGGCACATGCACACGACCCAGGTGCTGGGCTACGTGCGTTTGCTAGTATTGATGAGGTGAGCGTTGCGTCACCAGCCGCAGATGCGGGGTTGCAGGTAGGGGATGTACTGCTTGCCATGGGCAGCGTATCTGCGAGTGAGGGGGGCATGGCTGCATTGCCGGCACTGCTACAGGTATGAGATAATCATGTAGAGAGTGTTATGATGGCAGGTGTACGTTGTTCATCATCACCATCAACAGGCCAACGTTGACACAGCCTTGCGCACATTGGTGCGTAGGGATGGCATGACCGTGGAATTGCAGCTGACACCAAGACAGTGGCATGGGAGGGGGTTGTTGGGGTGCCATCTGGTGCCGGTGTGACAGAAGTTGTGACAGAGCCAAAAACAGAGGACAGAGGAAAAAATACTCGACCATAATTCTCATTAATTTCACTCACGCTCAACATAGTTTGTTTCGACTGATCAATCTGCACCCAACCATGGGGATTTTGTTTGTGGAAAGCGAAGCACAAGAACAAAACTCACCAAACCCCATCCGCCAGCTTCAATCAAGTTTTGCGACAACTACCACGTCACCCAGCGACCGCCATCGTCTTATGACATCCCTTCTCAAAGCCCTATCCTTGCGCCCGATGTCCCGGCGACGTCTGGACCCAGAAGTGTCTGAAGTGTCTCATCTCGCGAGCCACGTTCCACTGTATGTTGCGTGGACAGATGGACGTGGCACGCGCTCCTTGATCTCATTACTTGCTAATTTTGGCATTGTCAATCACTGGCAACTTCTTCCAGAGGAACCGGGCGTGCACCCTTGTGTGTCTGTCTGGTATTCCACAGCAATGGAGGCACACACTGCGGAACGTGCTCTTGCCAACCTTGGCAGCAACAGGAGCATGGGGCTACCGCGCTTCTATGCGTCATTTGAAGAGGCCCCGCTGGTGCCAAGCACCACTTCGTCCTTGTGCTCCCTGCCGACGCCTGAGCTTACACCCGTACCATTTCTTGCATAGGGGAGTACATTGGTCATTATGTAGCTGTTTGTGTGTACAACGTGATTATTTGCAACATGTTTTTTCCAACATTATGTGCTTTTTCCGACAGAGTGGCTGTCGCACTGTTTCATTTACTTTGCACTGCTGAATGGGCACTGGTGTACATGCACTGCTATACATGCGTGTATTGGTGTATTTTGATGGACTGCCATTGTACTGGATTTTCTTGTAACAAAGTTATGTGCATAGCTGATTACGTCGGTGCCTAGGACAAACAATATCAAAAATGCCAAAAACCACAATTATACACTCTCAACACACACCTAACACCCGTGCAAGATGACGCACAACGTATCCACGCCACCAAACGCGTGTTGCTGGCCACGATCTACAACACATGCCGTCCATACAATTCCGATTTCGCACCACTTTCCCATCTCACACTTGACACAATCCATGAGCATTGCAGTGACGGCAATGATGATCAGTCTACACACTCCCTTGACAGCCCACGCATACGTTGGCTCCATACAACGCACACAAACGCCACCACCACAATACGAGCAAGTTGCGCCTGGTGTTTATCGCCCCCCTCCTCGTGCACCAGCAGCATCCGACACCCCAAGTGTGTCACAGCAAGCCACAGAGCTGCTCAGGCTTTTGGACACTGCACGCATGCTCACAAGGCAGGGAGAATACCAGCAAGCACTTGACATGTACACGCAGGGTGTGCGTCAATATCCAGACTTGGCGTTGTCTGAATATGCTCGGCTAGGAAGAGCACTGTTATTGTATCAACAAGGGTATGCATCCCAAGCGCTGCTAGAACTGGAGGACAGTGAAGTGGCGATGAAGGGCTATGCAGAAGTGCATGCGGCACTCGCTGCAGTGTTGTATGCTGGTATGCGTTGGTTGTGTTGGTAGGTGGGTGGGTATATGGATGTACACACTTACACACCACTACAGAGAAGCCAGGGCAGATCGCACGCGCCGAAACACAGTTTGAGATTGCATCATCATTTGACAGTCGGTATGCTGATGTGGCATGGGTGGTTGAGCAAAAGGCATGGCCACCAAAGCTTGCAGATGCACTTGACCGCTTTTTGAGGCTAGCCTGATGTGTGTTTTGAGGGTAGTGTATTGACTGCATATCGTGCCCACAGCACTCATGGTGCTGGGGTTGACCGAGCCATTTTTCTTTCTCAACATTACATTCATTCATTATTGTTTACGATTGCAACTGACAATGTCACGAGCTGTAAAGGAACTTTACGATGTGTTGGTGGTGGGGCTAGGAGCTGTGGGTTCCGCAGCATGCTATCATGCATCAAAACAGGGAAAGGTGTCGTGGTGCTTCACTTTGCAATAACCACTATGCAATCACTACGACACAAAGCGCATATGTAACAAAACATACACGTATAAACACAACCCATCGTGATCATGTGGATCCACACATCACAGTGTGTTTTGGGGTTGGAGATGCAAGCAGCATCGCCACACCAAATGGGCAGCAGTCATGGGGAGTCACGCATCATCCGCCTTGCCTACCACGAACATCCAGGTAGTACACGCACGGGTGCACCTCAGCGCACACGTGCACACCCATACACACACACACACACGCCCACCCCTACAACAACAGAATACATCCCCATGATTCGCGAAGCCTATCGGCTGTGGAGCGTATTAGAAAAAGAATGTGGCCAGACATTATTTACACAAACAGGGTACCTTGACATTTCTCCACCTTCAAGTAATGCGTCAGAGGGTGTGTACAGTCTCTGTGATCGCAGCATAGCTAGTGCACAGCGGTATGGCTTGCAGTATGAGGTGCTGACAGCTGCTGAAACCATGGCACGGTATCCAGCACTGCAGCTTCCTGCTCATTACAAGGTTTGTTCTGTGTGAGGCAACACGCTGTTGGTGTTGTTCTGTGAGACAACACACTGTTGGTTTTGCTCTGTGAGACAATGCAGTGTTGGGTTTGCTCTGTGACACAACACACAACCATGGTGTTGTATGAAACACGCATGCATGGCCCATACCAACCCCCCCAGACGTGTTATCAGCCAGATGGTGGCATTTTGAATCCAGAAGCATGTATCGCAGCCCACTTAGATCAAGCACGCACCCATGGTGCTCACTTGGTATTTTCCATGAGGGTGACATCCTGGGATCGGGATGATGAGAATGGTGTACTGCAGGTCACCACAGACCAAGGCACAGTGTACAGGGGAAGGAAGCTCATACTCACTGCAGGACCATGGATTGGGCAACTTGTGCCCTGGCTGCAAGTGTGTTTGTTTGTTTGTCTCTCTCTGTGTGTGTGTTTTCTAATGCCCAGCATCTACACACATCTACACACATCTACACAGTCTGTATGTGTCCCTGAGAGACAAGTTGTGGGCTGGTTTGCCATTGAGGAACCCTCAAGAGCACACTGTCAACCGTCCGCCCTGCCAGTGTTTTGTGTGGGCGATGATAAAAATTGCTTTTATGGATTTCCCGAGTTTGGAAACAGTCCTGGGTTGAAAGTGGGCAAGTTTCGGCACCTGCGTGAAGAGTATACAGATGCTGACGACCTTGCACGCACCATTACAAGTGCTGATGAACAGGTGAGGGTTGACTTGGGGAAAACATTGTGATTATGGAAACATGTTGACCATACCCAACTTACCCAACATATGCATCAATCCATACCACACTCCAAGGTGCTCCGTGACGGGCTGGCCAAGTTTCTACCGTGTGCATCACAAGGTGCCATGTTGCAGGCCTGCACATGCGTATTTACAAACACACCAGATGGGGACTTTATCATCGATACTAATCCACAGCACCAGGACGTGGTGTTGTGTAGCGCGTGTTCAGGTCATGGCTTCAAGATGAGCAACGTGGTGGGCAAGCTGCTGGTGGAGCTTGCGCTGCAAGAGGGCACTACGTCCTTGGACATTGAGTTTTTGCGCTTGCAACGCCTCAGACAAAAGAAACTTGTATAAATGCCACTGTATTTTATGCTGAATTATATGTGTATACGGACAATGGTATTCAGCGTGTAAGCTTTGTGAGGTGTGTGTTTGTGTTTAAACATAGACAAGATGGTTGATCATCATGATGGTCATCAACAGCCCGATCGTGCACGCTAGATCGTTTGTATTGGCCCACATCATTATCGATCTAGCTGCGTTTGGGATGAGTCATTGCACCCTCATCACACTCCCATCACTAGCATCCTCTCACCACCATCCTCTGCCAAAGCCCGCCACATGACATTCGCACCGTTGCACATACAGGCGCTTGTAGTGTAGGCCCAATCATTCTTCACGACTTTTCACCACATCAACACCATGGCTGACAGCATGTTTGGTAGCAAGGTGCTTTCACCAGCACCACGGTCGTCTGGCAAGAAGGCTTCCGTGTTTACATCAAGAAACTTTTCCATGGAACACACAATGTACTTGGAAGATGACTATGAGGTATGAGTGCGTCATAATCACATGGGCATCATCACCATCATCTTGCACCATACTCGTGATTACCAAAAAACACACACAGGGAGGCACACGACGCAAGGCATATGACCGCTCCCCAGAGCCAGTGTATGATGCTCCAGAAGCACTGGATTCAGACACAGCCTCCCTTGCGCCTGAAACATATGCAGATGAGTACCATGATGCAGATGAGCCATACAGCGGCGCTGCCACCCCTACCATGCAATCCCCCCTGGCAGCACGCAAATCATACAACGTATGTGGGTGATATGTAGTGCATAGCGCTCACAGAGTGATGCACTGCTGATGGGTGTTGGTTTCACATCCCCTACACAGGAGCAGCAGCGCGCACTACGTGGCGGCATCCATCATCCTACCCCAACACGCTCATCCCTTGGTCATCATCCACGTCAATCATTCGAGTTTGATCGTGGGCAGCAGCATGATGGCCCATCCCAATCAACCAGGCAAGATGGCGGCAACAACAACAGCCGGCCCCATGGCAGCACCTCACGGGCCCCATCCGATGCTGCAGCATCCAGCCCATACAGCGACCACAGCAGCAGGTAATGTGATGTGTGGATGTGTAATCATTCGGTCACACAGTGTGTCACACACCAACAATCACCCATCATCATCCCCCACCATCATCATCCACTCCAGGCGCAGCACCAAGAAACAAAGCGCATTTTCACGCGCCATGGCAGACTCACGCCGTGCTTTCAAATACTACGACACCCCCCTGGAAGAACACCTGGTCGACGACGTGGAGCGTCGCCGCCGTGCCATGCTCCAACAGCGACCACCCCACCACACCTACCATCGCCCCTCTTCGGAAGACTATTTCGATGCCAATGAGGGGGATGTGGGTGGGGATGACAGCATCTCGGCATACTATGGAAACAGTGGGCGGCCCCTTCGCGGTGGTACTGCACGTCGACGACTGGCAAGCCCCACTGACAAGAGCAGGGAGGACTACCACAGCAATGCCAGCAGCCCCTCACGCAGTTCATGGGTGCTGCGTCCACTGGCGGTCCCTGCTGCCCAAAGCCCCTCTGCTGGGGTTGCAACATCAACTGCAGCATCAGGTGGGGAGGATGGTGGAGGGAAAAAGGGGGGGCGGCGCATCCTGGCATGGCTGGCAGCGGTGGCCATGGGCGCTGCGACTGTGACATTGTGTAGCAACCCTGCGGTGCAGGTGCGTTTTTGTGGAGGGGGAACTGTGCAGTGTTTGCAGAGACTGTCATGAAAACAACATCCACAGGCCCAGCTGTTGCACATGACCACCCATGCAGCACGGGGGATTGCGGACATGGCAACAGCAGCGGGGCAAGCCATTGGACACACTGTTGCAGGTGCTCTTGCAGGAGCAGCACACGCCGCTCAACAAGCTACCAAAAGGCCACGTACCATTTCACCCACATCATCAACATCATCACCATCCGCATCCACATCTACATCACCAACCCCCCCCGCTCGCCAACCACCCAAGAACATCCCTCGCCGGGCCCTCCGACGATATTTACTCATCGAGGAGCAGCAGCTGACATTGCGCATGCTACGAGAAAAGGCAGCAGCTGCAGCCAAACCCAACATTGGGCAAGTGTTGCAATCACAGATGACAGCCATGGGGGAGGCATCACAGCATGCAGCTGCCGCTGTGGCCAGTGGGGTGCGTGATGCAGCACAGGCAGCTGCACATGGGACACGTGCAACACTGGATGCTGCTGGTCGAGAACTCGAGGCCAAGGGGGTGGTGGTGGTGGCAGCGGCGGGGGCAGCCATGCGTGCAATGGATGTGCGACCGGCGCTGCAGTGGGCAGTGTGTGAGGCCACACGTCCCCTGCGTGAGGAACGGCGGCGTAGGCAGCAGTGGCGTATGCAGGCTGCAGCACGGGCTGCAGCACGTCGAAAGCGTGTTGCAGGGGCGGACCTGTTGCACCACCGTGCTCGCAACCCAGAGGGACTGTTGCCTGAACAGCGACTGCGACTGGAGCAACGGCCACGACGTGTTGTGTATAGTTAGGTGTATGTGATGGTTGTGATGGCTGTGACGGCCGTGACACACTTGTTTATTTTTCTTCCAGTGACACTTGATTTCCGTCAAGGGCACGTTTGAATCTCCCGCGTCGACGTCATATCTGTTGGTAAAGCAAGTGAAACCGGTGCACAGCCTCAGCATTGTCCGACTCGGACCGTTGAGTGTGGACATTCTGTGGACAAAAACAGACTTGTTCGTGCGTTTTGCCAGCCGTTGGACAACCCAGCAGCTCCTCGCACACATAACAACAAGAGACACAGGCCAGGCACGTGGCAGGCTTGAGATGAGCAATCCATAGTCTGATGCCTTTTTTCTGCAGCAGCTCACAGCACGAGCACATGGACGACGATCATCATTACGAAGAGGACGGTAATTTGAAGGTGAGATCGTGTGTAGATGTGTACAAGAGGAGCTGTTTCGTGTGCATGCCCCATGCATCACAGTTGTCCCCTCCACAACACAGCGAAAGCGCAGCAGGCCGCCCCTCGACTGGTCAGAAGCAGAGGATGCTATCCTGTATTCACACATAGAGCTGCATGGCCCCAAAAAGTGGAGTTTAGTCTCCCAGGCGCTCGACGGCAGCAAAACCGCCAATCAGTGCCGCTTGCGATGGCACGCGATTAACCCAGAGCGCTGCAACGAACCATTCACAGAAGAAGCCAATGCACACATTTTGCAGTTTGTAGATGACGCCATTGCAAGCAACAATGGTGTACGTCCAAAGAAAATGAAGTACGGGATGATGGGTGGGGTATACCAAACATTCTGCTGCACATCGTGTACACATCCAAGTCTACACCACCACAACCGCGCAGATGGGCTGATTTGCGACAGGAGCTCAAGCATACAATTGGCAAATGCTGGAGCACCCTTGACATCAGCCGACAGTATGAAAAGCTCACTGGTGGGGGTGTTGCAGTGGGCGCCCGCGTCAGCCCCTCCCCCGGCACAGACGGCGAGTGGCAACAGGCCATCGACCCATCCAGCAAAACCCCAATCACACCACCATTATTTCACCAGGAAAGCAGCCCATCGTCTGCAGATGAGGGAACACGGGATCCCTCCAGCAATGGTACCACACCAGCAGCGGGGGATGTCGACGTGCCCGAGGGGGCAGTACCCATGGCCCCTGATATGGGCCCTGATATGGGCGCCGTACCCATGGCACCCCCCTTGTTTTACGATGGTGTTCCCGGTGGTACGCTCCCGAGTGGGGGTGCCGTAGAGGGGGTGGGTGGGGAACGGGATGCCGGTGCTTCTGCTGGGGTGACGTATCCTCCTCCTCATGAGGATCATGTAGCAGCAGCAGCAGGGGTGACTGCAGAGGACACCACCTTTGCAGGTGCAGCAGCAGAGGCCCCCCCTGATGATGCCATCAGCTTGGACAGCTTTGACTGGGATGTGCTCGACACAGCACTGTCGTATGGTGGGGAGGGTGTTGTGGGGGCCACCAAGGGGGGCGGGAGCAGTGCGGTGGCAGCAGCTGCGAGGGCAGATGCAGCCTAGTGTGGTGTGTGTCATGTGGAGTATGTCATGTGCTGCTGTGCAAGTGTGCAGCATGCAGTATTTCGTTTTTCCCTCAGCTTTGGAGCGTGCGAGTGTGTTGTGTGCTTGTTTTTGAAAAGAGTGTTGTTATGGTGTGATGTATGATGTAGCAGCGGTTGCTTGTGCTGCGTGTACAGAATTGCTACTGTGGCAAGGTTTTCAAGAGTGTTTTCAATGTTCAATACAGTTGTGATGTTTGTGTTTCTTGTTAATCCAGTGTACATGTGCCACGTACCGCTGCTGTGTAAACAATCAAGTATTCATTTGCGAAAATGTTCATTGGGGAAAAAAACATATAGAAAGTGCACAACATGGAGCGCACAATATGAAACGCACAATATGAAGCTACACATTGTGCGTGTTTCTTCAAATCAATGACCCACCGCCACCACCGTTGCTGTTACCACTGCCTGGTGCACGTGCGCTCATCAGGTCCCCAAAGGGGTCCCCTCCTGCGGAAGGTGGTGCCCCACGCATGGGACCCCCCATTGCCATGCCACCACTCGGACGTGCCTGATACATAGACGCACCACCAACACCACCAGAAAGAACGGGATCCTGCCATCCGGGATCCTTGAACAGATCCTCGACTGGTGTTGCAGCTGCTGCTCCTCCAAAAGCCATGCTTGCTGCAGGTGTGGGTGTCAACATGGGCATGGCCTGCCCACCACCACCACCACCACTACTGAAGGGATCCTTGGACATGCCAACGCTCCCAACCCCCATTCCCATCCCACTTCCCCCACCCCCAAACGCCATGCTTGCACCTCCCATCCCAGTGCCCCCTCCCATCCCAGTACCCCCCAGTGACATGCTTTGCACGCCATGCGTCACACCCATAGTGGTAGACCCCCCCCCCGTCCCCGTTGCTCGCAAGGGAGGGGCCCCCGCTGGCTTGGACACACCAAAGGGATCTGGTGGTTTGCTCCCCGTGCGCACATGACCATTGCCAGCTGCATGTGCTGTTGTTTTGGCAACAGCCGGTGCGCCTGTGAATGGATTGAAGTCACCGCTGTTTTTCCTGCTGGTATGGGTGGTGTCGGGAAAGGTGCTGCTGCTACCAATGGGTCTATTGCTGCTGGTGGTGGTGCTGCTGCTGCTGGTTTGTGCTGCCAGTGCTTCATGTTCTGTGATTTCACCACCACGTTTGTCTTCTATACGCTTGATGCAGTCCCGTACAGTGCTGTGTGCGTGAAAGGGGGGGGGGGTATGATGGGTGGTGTGGGGGTGTATGATCGGTGGTGGTGTGTGATGGTGTGTGGTGGTGTATGGTAGTGTGGGGGTGTGTGATGGGTAGTGGTGTATGGTGATGTATGGTAGTGTGGGGATATGAACAGCGGGTGGTAAGGAGGGCTTTTATTTTCAACATGAGGCGAGCGCATCTACAACTTGTTGCATTTCATCCCATCTACTGCTCATTACACCTCACCACCTCACAAAATTCACAAACCTCACACAAAACACGTTCCCCCAATCCTACCCTCCCCCAACACCTCACAACATGGTAATCCCAAGCATAAGGTTCCTACCGTATGAGTATGCTAAACTGTTGGTGACTGAGTGAAGGGGCAATCATGAGTGGCGTCAACACAGGCAGGCACATGATGGCGCTGATGTCAGGCCCCCATTGCTTGCTGATGGATTCCACCAAACCTACTACACACATGATTGTGGGTGCTGTCTTGTCCACTGCAGTGACCTGGGGGGGTGGGGACATGGGTGTGGAACATGTATGTCGTGTTGATATAGCATAATGATGATGATGTTATTGATGATGGTGGTGGTGGTGGTGATGTTGTTATTATTGATGACAATTGAATGTACACGCAACCAATGGCTTACTACCATTGTACATGCAAAGCAATATAGTACACCTCCATGATCATGCCACACCCTCCCCACCCCACACCCACTCCCATACCTTGGCACAGGTTGCAAGTACTTTCTCCGCCTCCTCCTTGTCCATCCTCCCAATCACCTTTCCTATCGCGATCAGACTGTTCACCCGCACCGATGCAGATGTGGTGCGCAAACACAACTGATGCGCCTTGGGTAAAAGCACTGTCTTCAGACTTGTGTAATCGACTTGTTCGTGAATGAGGGGGACCGTTTTGAGCATTTCTTCTTGGGCCCGGGGGTCCCCTGCTTCTGCTGCACGGAGCAGCATGGGGACCACTACGCTGGCGACTGCCTCTGGGGGCATGTTGTCTACGAGGAGTTGGGTGTGCTTGACGAGTAACAGCAGCGTGTCATTCTGGGGGTGTGTTGGTGGTGGTATGAATGTGTGGAAGGATGTGGGGGTATGTGTGTGGTAAATACATATCACCATACTCCACAACACATCCACAAAACACCACCACCACTCCACCACACACCTTGGCATTATCACATATGGGTTTCAACGCAGGCAACGTAAAGTCCATAAAATCCTGCTTGCTCTGCTGCTGCACTATGCGTATCACCAGGGGCAACACTAATGTCTGCAGCGCATCATTTCTCAACTCCTGCAGCAGTGGTGGCAACACCTTGTACCTCAACACCCGACTATCAAACGCATCCCAACAATTTGCGAGATCCTTCAAAAACGCTGCCTTGGCCAAGTTGTCCCGAGAGAGCATATTGTCTAAAAACCTCAACGCCCGTAACTGGGGATCATCTTGGAAGTAGCTGGCACCAGCAAAGCTCAAAGCAGAGGGGCGCGCATGTGCCGAGGGGGACACCATGCTGCGTAGCAGCGGCTGCAGCTGGGCAGGGACGCGATGCATGTCCACCAACCCCAGCGCGCTGATGCGGCTGCGATACCCCATGACGTCATTGGGGCCACAGGGAAGGAGCTGAGTGTGGGCAAAGAGCTCATAGAGGACTGCGCCGAGGGAGAAGATGTCAACAGAGGGGGTGGCTGTGGTGCCACAGCCGGGCTGGACGACCAGCTCGGGGGCAATGTAGTTGATGTCGGGCTGTTGGTTGGTGGGGGAATGGGGGTGGGGGTGGAATGGGAGTGGGTGGAATGTGGTTGGGTGGAATGCAGTGGTGTGGCATGTCGGATAACATTGAGAAAAGGTTTTCCACCCAGCCAACACACATCCCCAGCAACACTCGCACACACCCTCTTCAACACCCTCCCAATACCCTCCAAAACACCCTCCCAGCAACACACCCTCCCACCCATCCCCTCATATACTTACATAGAGTGCAACATTTACCCCCTGGTAGTCAAACCGTGTGGCGTTGACCTCCATGTTGGCTGAAAACTCTGCCGTCCTCGCAAACGCAAAACATCCAATCTTCCACACCCCACCCGGCGTCATAAACATGCTACTCGGTGTCAACCCACAGTGCACCGTATTCGCTTCTGTATGGAGGAAATTCAACCCCTCTGCTATTTGCAGCATGCCGTGTTTAATTTCCAACTCAGACAGGGGCACCACCGCCTCTGAGAGGGGGCTCCCTGTATCGTCTCCAATTTTTGCAGCCTTGATAAAGTCCCCTGCAGTTGCGATGATGCTTTCCGTGACCATGACTAATTGGGTCCGGGTTTCTTCAAAGGGTTCGATGAGGCGCAGGACACAGGGGTGCTTGAGGCGGGCGAGAAAGGCAGCATCATGGCGACACAGGTCGAGAAAGGCTTCTTTGGAGGCTGTGTCGCCGTGGAGGTATTTTTTTTCCAAAACCCATACACTGACGAGCTTGAATGGGGCACCTGGGGGTGGGGGGTGGGGTGTGTGTGTAGTGTGTGTGGGTTGTTGGGTGGTTTTACTCCATTGCTTTCATTCACACGGGTTGTGCATGGGGATGATGTGCATGTGATGTGTGATTGTGTGTAATAGTGTGCATGTGATTTGTATGTGATGTACATCATCGTCCATGCGGTATGACATTCCACCACCACATACGTCCAACACAAACAAACCCCACACACCTTCCAGTTTGCTTTTGCCGCGATAGATTTTCCACAGCTGTTGGGGTCCTGCAGTGGTCACCTGCTCGTCGCTGACATAATAGTTGCGCAAACACTTGACACCCACCATGGCAGAGACCTCACTCACTGCGCTGGACGCGACTTGACCTGCCACCTTGGCTGCACTTGCTGCTGCCTGGCCAAATGCCTTGCTGAGGGATGCAAAGGTGGAGGGTTGCTTGGACATGGTTGTTGATGTGGTGGTAGTTTTATGAGTAGTGTGTAGTGATTAATGTGTGGCTTTAATGAAGTTGGAATCACGCGCCACAAGGAACTGCGTGGGATGTCAAGTGATGATCAGGGGTCGAACCACGAAAGCTTGATGTTCGTGTTGCATGCATCGTCAGGAGGGGTAGCACAAACACGACGACATGATGATTGTGATTGTGGTTGTTTTTGTAATGGTTCAACCAGCTTCAACAGTTGCTGTTGTTTTTCCTGTCCTGTATTTTCATTCACACCATCGTGTAATCAGCATCGTTGGGAGCTCTTTGACATCGTTTATAACATCCTCACGCAACAGCATGTCGCCCATCGAACCTGCACTCCTGCCTCCAGATGCCAAGGCACTGATTTTTGACTGCGATGGCACGGTCATCGACACCATGCCTCAACAGTATGTATGCCGTGGATTATGGATGCAAATACATCATGGTGGCTAAACATCCACCTCGAACATCATCCATCCACACAACCTCCCCACACGCACCCGACAGTTGGGCAACCTGGCGTGCCACAGCAGAGCGATACAACTTGCAGTTTGACCTGCATACATTCCTAGCATATGCAGGCACCCCTGCACGTGCCATTCTCAACGACCTGTGCGCAAAGCAAGGCGTGCAGGTGGATGCAGACGAGGTGTTGGCATGGAAACACTCGCATTACTTGCAGCATCATGTACACAAGGTCAAGCCCATAGAGCCTGTGGTGGCCATCCTCAATGCTGCAAAAGCCAAAGGTTGGTGGTTGTGTTGGTGTGCAAGTGGTTGTGTGGGACTGTCAGACACACAGGACGACCCCATCATTGTCCCCTGTTTCCCTCCATACCTGTTTTATCACACAAGTAGTCTCCACACACATTACACAAGCAATTTCCACACACAATTCCATGTATTCACACACAACACACACTGAATACAACCAGCACAACCAACACAACATCCAGTTCACATCCCCCCCCCCAAGGTCTCCCGGTCGCGATTTCCAGTGGTGGTGCTCGATCCCATGTAGAAGCTGGTCTCAAGGCAACAGGCCTGTATGATCGCTTTGACATCATCGTCACATGTGAAGACTATGCACATGGCAAACCAGCCCCGGATTGCTTTTTGCTGGCTGCAAAGAAGCTGGGGGTGGCACCAGAGGGGTGTGTGGGGTATGAGGATGCTGACTTGGGGATGCAGTCTATTGTTGCAGCCGGTTTTTTCAAGGCGGTGGATGTGCGGGAGATACCAGGGTATGATTTTTTTAGGGGGGTCTCTGGTGATGGTGAGGGGCATGGGTGGTGGGTGGTGGGTATTGTGTGACAGGGTGACTGGGTGGGTCTGGATGCGCATGATCGTACTGCAAACAATAACACATGCTGTTTCTTGTACACACGTACTGTTTTCCTTTACAAACATTGTTTTTCTATACACACAGGTATCCCCTGCTTACAGAATGAGTGTGTTGAATGAGGAATAGGGGTGATTCGCAGTGCATGAAGGAGGGAGTCAACACCTGAGGGAACATCATGAGTGAGTCTTACACCTGAGGGAACATCATGGAGCATCATGTGCAAAGTGCGTGTGTGTGAGAGACATATATCACGATGTTTGTGTATTTTCCTGCATTGCTTCTGTGATCAGCTGCCGCGATGCACATGCACTGAGTGAGATACACATGCACACAGTACCGTTTCGTATCGACATTCAACACGTGTACACGCTGCTGCTGTGTGCACTGTGTTGGGTGTATACTATTGCTTCATTTTGTGTTTGTTTGTCACAAGCTCTTCATTTTATTTCACCGTTCATTTTGTTTGCAATACCAATTTCAAACATCATATGCTTGATGTTGATAGGCAACCCCAACAGATGGTGATGTCAGCATGTCATCACTGAAACCCCCCATCACATCCTCCTCATCACATCCTCCTCATCACATACGCAACATCTTTGGCAACCACCTGTCTTTGAAATTTGAACCCTCATCCAATGCACGTTCCCTTGCCTCAGCAGCCGCTGACTCAGCATCCAGAGCAGCCTGCACCCTCCTCTCCAAATGCATATCCCATGAGTTGACCGTCATGTTGACCGCACCCATGTTGACTGCAGGACGCATGGGGGAGAGACGGGCAAGGTCAACATCACTTGTCGGGGTGAGGGAGGAGAAGGAGAGCAGGGACGCAGCACACTCAGCCAGGAGGGGGGTGGTGATGGTGGCATCGGTAGACATGCTTGTGCCGCCTGCAGCTGTTTGAGGGTGGGTGTGTTGAGAGGGGTGAAAAGGGTGTAGGGGGGTTTAAAGATGGCATGTGGGAGGGTGATGGTGTGTTAAGATGTGTGGCAGGGTAGTGCATGATGACAATAGTGTACATGACAGCTTTGTATGTCACAGCATACCGAGCAACATACATATCCCTTTCCCTTTCCCCTTTCCCTCTTTGACCATATTCCACTGACCACACCCCCTTGTCACCACACTCCATTGACCTTGTAACATACCTGCAACACACACGAGCACATGTCCATCTTCAAAAGCTGGGTGGGACCCCAGCAGGGGCCCCCCATCAGCAGACATGGTGCACAATTGCATGGGACCCTGTTTGGTATCTGTGATAGGAGCAGGCTGCAGCACCAACTGTGCCGTGTGGGGGAAATGGTTGTGTGTGTGGGAAATGGTTGCGTGTGGGAAATGGTTGTGTGTGGGAAATGGTTGCGTGTACGATGTGTGTGTGGGAGTACGCTGCATGTGTAAATCAGATCTGTATTGTCATGTATCAAGTGTGCATATAAAAACACACGAAAACATGACCATAACAGCACACAGCACCCACACAAACACACCACACACCACCTATACACACACACCTCCTGATACGTCTTCGCCAGCATCTTCACAGCAGCATCCCCCCCCTCCCCCGCCCCTGCCCCACCCTCATCACCATCCCCCACCCACGTGCGCATATGCAGCCCCCCCCCTGGCGCAGGGACCGCCACACAGCGGCCGGGCCCCTCTCCGTTGACCCAATTGTGGGCATCAAGGAGAGTGATAGTGGGCATAGTGGACCATTGTTGACCACCACGACCGGGTGTGGGGCAGTGGAGCCACTGGGTGGGGGTCGTGTAGAGACCTGAGATGTGTTGAGGTGTGTTTGTGGTGGGAGGGGGGTGTGGGGTTGTGGGTATGCAGTAGGTATGTGTATCCCTCTCTCCACTGTGTACCTAATACATATGTTTCACAAATAAACATTCACACATATGTTTATATACACACGCAGAACACATACCAAGTACAGGCGGCTGCTCTTGCTTCTTCTTCTTCTGCTGCTGTTTTTCCACGCCTCTCTCATCCCCCCCACCCTCTTTCCCACCCTCATCCCCCACCCCACCCACATCACCCCCACCATCAATAGGTACAGCAGCACCCAAGCCAAACAGCCCCAAACTCTCAACAGCGCAAGTGCCCGGGGCCAACACCAGCTGCCCACATTCCATCAGCACCTCCTCCCCTGCACGCTGCATGAGGGGGGACGCATGCCTGCATACAAAATGACCACTTGTGTGTTGCTTCCACCCAAGTAGGGTGGTGGGGTAGGTGGTGACGCCTGCTCTTGTGGCAAGGGCTCGGATGACCTGTGTGGGGGGGTGATTGAGGGAGGGATGATTGAGGGGGGGATGATTGGGGGCGGGGTGATTGAGGGGGTGATCATGGTGTAGTAGACACTCACAAAAACACACCCATTACAAAACACCCACACGCACCGCAAGTGCATGTTGTTGTTGCAGGCGTCCCCCCTCTTGCTGCCACAGTCCCCACGTCACCCCCTGTCTGACCCTCAGCATGGGAGCTTTGACTGTCAGTTCATCATGGGCACGTAGGAGGGAACATGCCACCCCAGCTTCCTAAGGAGGTGAATAATTTATTAATTTGTCTATTAATTAATTAATTTGTTTTTTTGTTGTAATAGGAGGTGTGTTGTAATAGGAGGTGATGGTGTAATAGGTGATGTGTTGTAAGGTGGGTTATCCAGAGGAACCACACAATCCTGCATACACACACAGCTGTGGACAACACACACATACACATATCACGCACGCACGTACGTACACAAACAACCAATCACAACACCTCCATCACAATATCCCTTACACACACCTTGCATATGCTTTGTAGCTGCTCAACAACTTCCACTGCTGGGTCGCTGGCACGCGTCACGAAATGCACACTGCCACTGGGCTGCAGAATACTAGAGTCATGCTGTGCTGCGAGTGATGCCCACAAACGTGCCGCTATATGCGACAACCTGTGTTTGTTTGTGTGGGGGGTGTTACTCGCGCATGTGTGTGTTACTCTTTTTTGTGCATGCCTTTGTGGTGTGTGTGTGTTCCCTGTTTTTTTGTCTGTGTGTATCTACATCCCCCCCCGTATATCTACACACATACACATACACAGTCACGCACAGCACACACACACAGCACACAGCACACACACACACACAGCACACACACACAGCACACACAATCATGAACACACACACCACCACACCACCAATCAACACGTACAAGGTAGTATGAGGGTCCAGACATGGTACGACCAATGGAGCTGTGGCTGGGTTGTATAGGCCCCTCCGCACCGCCCCCACACTACCACCACCAGTTCCTTCCTCTTCATCCTCTACACCAAGATTTTCAACAAGCGCAACCTGTGATACAACATGTCAACAACATGTCAACATAGGCACTCATACACACAGCGACTCTACATCCCAACATTGTAACATACCTGATGGCCCTGTTGGGCAAGTTGCCATGCTATTAAATATGCAGTCAAGCCACCACCAAGCACACCTGGGGTGTTGTTGTTATAATTGTGTACATTGCCCGTGGTCAAACATCATCCTCGATGCACACCTACCAACATCAAAAGCACGACGAGCGACAACAGTTCCAGGTTTTTGCGACAGTACACGTCGTGCTGCTGCACTGCGGTTTGTTGGAGACGTTGCAGGCTGCTGGGGGTTGCCTAGTAGGGACTGAACTTCATCATCGCTGGGAATGATCAAGGCACACACTCGACACTTGGTGTTTCTGCGAGCTGGCCGTGTCCATGCTGTCCATGCTGTGTGCTGCATACCACACACAGCACGGTGGTGCAGGGGGGAGGTGAGGAGCAGCATTGATGTGCTGTGAACAATGAGTTATATATTCGTGTTTATATTGATAAACAATCCACATTATAGTACACCACTGTACCAACACAATGGCGAGTAATGCACAAAATGCCACTGGGGCTGCCAAAAAGGACAGCAGCAGGGACAATGAGCTTGATCGCATTGCTATGCAATACTTGGTTTTGCGAGGGTATGCAAGCCTTATTTCAGCAAACCATACCTTGCAAACTCTTAACAAACACCTGGCATACCATCAACAACAGGTACAGCGACGTTGCCAAGGTGTTGCAAGCAAAAGCAAAGCTTACTGATCCTGTGGTGCCACACATCGACCGCAAAGAGGGCTTGGCACAGGATTTGTTGTTTTACAATATAGCACGCAACGACCCAGAACACTATGTACAGAGCTATAACCGATTTGCAAGCTGGGTGGACAATTCTTTAGAGCAATACCGGGTATGTGTAGAGAGTGGCTTGCAAGAACACAATGTGTTGTGGGTGGGTGTTCCTTGAACACATACACACCACATACCAATACACACACAAACACACCACACACCACATACAAACACCACATGCACAGCCTGACTTGGCTCGTCTGTTATATCCAGTGTGCATCTATGCCTACTTGGATTTGGTGATGAGGGGTGCCACAGCACAAGCACACAAGCTCATGACCACTGCACAACGGCGGTTTACGCAGGGGCAACCACAGGGCAAGGGGCGACTGCAGGTGTGTGTTGTTTGTTTGTGTGTGTTGTTTGTGTGTTGTGTGTTGTTTGCGTTTGTGTGTGCATAGTGTTGTGTTGAAACGTGAGGATGATGGGATTGTGTAATGTGCCCAGTATGTTATGTTACAGTACAATATGTTGTATTACAATATCACGCGGACGTCACCACCACCACACATCTCATCATCACACACATCACATCACATATATCCGTAGATGTTGCAAGACCTTGCATCTGTGAGCATTCCACAACAATTACGGTCAAACAAAACCGCCATCGCGTTGACCGGCACACGATTTCCAGTTCGAATTTCAAATGCAGCCCTTCAACTGGCGCTGAGTTACCTTCAAAGTGCTCGCATGATGTTGTTGTTGAACATACTCAACAGACACATAAAGTTCATTGTAGGTGATGCGTTGTGTACATGTGGTGTTGTGTACATGTGGTGTTGTGTACATGTGGTGTTGTGTACTGTGGTGTTGCTGCATTTGCTGTCTGTAACACAACCCCTCTCTCTCACACACACTCACACACACACACTCACTCTCACTCACACACTCACTCACACCCAGGTGGTGGATGCAGCACCAGGTAGCATAGCTAGTGTGGAAGATACCGAGGCAGACGACACCATGTATGCTGCTGCTGTGACTGGTAGTGATGCTGACACCATCAATAGAGCAGTGCTGCAACTACAACTACTTGCGGTGGGTGATTGGGTGATGAGGAGGGTGGGTGTTGTGGTGTGATGGTGATGGGGTGATGGTGATGGTGGAATGAGGAGGAGGATGGATGTTTAAGTGTGTGTATGATGGGTGTTGCTGTGTGTTTACGATGGGTGTTGGTGTGTGTTGGTGTGTGTTGGTGTGTGTATATGCATGGATACGCAGAGGCATGATGTGTCGTTATGTACGAACGCACATAACATCGTATATCCACCCCCTATGTGTGTTTTCATACACATACTGTCTCCCCTCTGTTTTCATACACATACTGTCTCCCCTCTGTTTTCATACACATACTGTCTCCCCACATACTGTCTCCCCTCTGTTTTCACACACATAGTATCCCCCCCCGTCTATTTCATACAACAGAACAATGTAGAAGATGATTTTGCAGAGCGTCAGTTGCATGAGGAAGATGCCGAGGCAGCTGCTGCTGCAGGTGCTGCTGGTGATCAAGAACAAGAGGTATGATTGCTGTGTGTGATAGGTGTGTTGTTGTTGTGTGTGATGCGTGTTGTTGTGTATGATGAGCGTTGTTGTGTGTGATGGGTTTGTTGTGTGTGATGAGTGTTGTTGTTTTGTGTGATGTGTATTCTGGTGTTTCGCTCATGAACAATGTGTAAAGATGTTGCACACATGCATGACCATTATATACACAGGGTACCAAGAAGGCACGCAAGGAGAAGAAAGCACAAGACAGGGGGCGTGAGGGAAGAAGGGCTCAACTGCTGGAACTGAAAAACACACGGATGACACCACAGGTATATGTTGTAGTGAGTGTATCATGTGTGTATCATGCGTGCAACCCTCCTCCACGCATACACTTGCATGCACCCACACTCACCCACACCCACCCGCACCCGCAACCACACCCACACCCCCCCCCACCTCCCCTTGCATTTCTCACATCTCTCCTCCCCTTATACTTCACAGATCCCCCTTCCGGAGCCCTCTGAAGCAGTCAGGGCCCACATCATAGAGGACATGAAGCACAGAGCTGATGTCAGTCCAAATACACTACCATGTGCACTGATGCTGACGTTTTTGAATACACACCAGGGGTTGTGTTGTGCAGCGACGTCGGAAGATGCTGCTCTTGTTGCTGGTAGGTGTTGAGAGGGGGGGATATGTGTGCTGGTTGGTGTTGAGAGGGGAATAGAAGTATCTGTACACACAGAAATACATATACACACATGGTCCGATGCACATACCCATGGAAGTACATATACACACTTTATCCTGCATACACACATTGTCCTGCATACACACATTATCCTGCATACATTGTCCTGCATTCACACACATATACCCCCCCCCCTTGTACATACACACACATATACCCCCCCCCTTGTACATACACACACATGTATCCCCCCCCCTTGTACATACACGCACAGGAGGATTTCAGGACAGCAGTGTTCGCTTGTATGACCTGCCTGCTTTGCTCAACAACCAGCAGCAGCAGCAGGGGGGGGGAGCAATGGATGTAGACCAACCACAAAGGGGTGGTGCAGGACAGGTATGAGGAGGGGGGGGAGTGGGAGGGGGATGAGGAGGGGAAGTGGTGCTGTTGCAGCTTGAGGTGCTGTAGATGATCATGGTGATGATGATGGCGTTTGTGTGTTGGGATGATTGCGGGTGACGATGACAAGTGTGATTGACAACAATAAGAGCATTATTACCACAACCCACAACACAACCCACCAAATCTAAACAACACACAGGGTGCACCACCCAACAATGACACGGATGACGAGGACGAGGACAATTACCAAGCGTCTTCTGTGTCCAGCTGTGCGTTGTATGGTCACACAGATGCAGTCATGGCGGTGGATATTGCTCCAGGGTGTGAGCTGGTGTTGAGTGGGAGTGTGGATGGGGACGTCCGGCTGTGGAGCCCTGAGATGCAAGCGGGGTTGGTGTGCTTTAGGTATGGTGTTTTTGGTGTGTGTACAAGAGGATGTGTGGGTATGTAAGAGGATGTGTGGGTATAAAAGAGGATGTGTGGGTATGTAAGAGGATGTGTGGGTATGTAAGAGGATGTGTGGGTATGTAAGAGGATGTTGACAACCCCTTTGATAGTTGCTCACCCACCCACCCTACACACAGTGGCCACGTGTTTCCTGTGTGGGATGTGGCGTTTGCCCCCGCCACCCCCTACTACTTTGCCAGTGCAGGCGCCGACCGTCTGGCCCGCATGTGGTGCACTGAACGACTCCATCCCCTGCGCATGTTTGCAGGGCACCAAGCAGACGTTGATGTCATCCAGTGGCACCCCAACAACCATTACATTGCCACCGGATCGTCCGATCGCACGATTCGATTGTGGGATGTGGCAAGTGGCAAGTGCGTGCGGCTGCTGACCGATCATCGGGCACCGGTCACTGCGCTGGCGTGCTCACCGGATGGCAAGCACTTGGCAAGTGGGGATGCGCATGGGTCGGTGATGCTGTGGGATCTGGGATCTGCACGACGGGTGGCGGCTGCGGCGGAGCATGAGGGGCCAGTGTGGTCGTTGGCATTTAGCAATGGTGGGACCGGGTCGCTGTTGGTTTCAGGTATGTGGGAATGGAGGGGGTATACACAATGGAGGGGCTTCTTTCTCAAGCAATCCCAACATGTATATACAGGGGGTGCCGACCATATTGTGCGGGTGTGGGATACCGCTCCTGGGTATGCTTCGTCATCGTCAGCCAATGTTGTGGGCAAGAGCACTGCAGCGTTGCCATCCGTGGCGTCTTGGCAAACACGGGGGGTGGGGGTGTATTCATTGGACTTTACAACGCGCAACATTGTGGTTGGTGCAGGCGCAGTGGCGTTGTGAATTTTTTTGTGATGATTTATTTAGACATATCATAAATATTTTTTGTGACACGACACACCGCAATCAACACACAATGGCAGACAAGGCAACCCAACAGCAAGATTACCATGATCAGGTGCAACATGTTTCGGGCGATGACGGTGCCGCTGACCTTTTCAAGGCCGCTGGAGATGTCGGCACACCGCCTGACAAGGTATCGGCTGGTGTGTATCGCAGGAAACGCGTGCATTTATCGATAGATTTATTGATCTACGTCACATGCATCTTCTACGAAATATCACGGTCACGTTTGTCCCCCAATCACATTGCAGTTTGAGAAGGAGGGTCACGAGACGCTGCAGCACCACAAAGAGCGCGTGACCAACGCTCCTGGGCATACAGACGCTGAGATCCTCTCGCAGGAGGGCGCCTCGCTGCCGCAGGACACCAAGGCTGGCAACGTGGAACTCCAGGGAGCGCATTGAAGCTCCACAGAGGTGGGGGGCAGGTTATGTGCACACAATCGTGTTTGTTGCTCTGCAGTGCTGCCTCGCAGGCCCACCGTGAAACAAACCACGGGGCCGTCTCACACCCTGTCTGTTTACCCTGTCTGTAAGCAAGATGTTGAATGTTGAGAGAAGATGTGTGGGGCCATATGTTGATCTGCCCCGCGTGTGCGGGGTTGTGTGCACTGGGACCTTGTAAATGCTGACTCACCACACGATCTTTTGGCAGCACAATCTTTTTGACAAACTCCGTGGATATTTTCCAACAAACACCTCATTGCACACATTTTTGTGCATTGAGCTTCACCACACACAAAATTACAACACAACAGCAAAGCACAGCACAGGCACAATCCTGACCAGATTCAACACTACCCCGTGCTTTCCATCCCTGCGTATCACAAAACACCATACTGTACCACCAAAATTGCACGTTCTACCAGCCTTCCAATCAAGTACCTAGTGCCCCTCACACACAAACAACCCACGACATTGTACCTAATTGTACCAAGCAACCACGTCATCTTGGCGCCACTTGGCACTCACATACATAGTTAGGGCAACTCGCCCTATTATCCTGGGACTGCATGGAGGCCCACGATGCTCCTCCGCAGCACGCCCAAGCAAACGGCATTCAACAACAGCCAAACCCGCACACCACAGCACCCCCAACAGACCCAGCACAATACTACTTGGCCAACTATCGTGTTGGAAAGACGCTGGGCATCGGTTCCTTTGGCAAGGTGCTGTGGGTGATCAGCCGATCTGTGTACAATGGGGTTGGACACTTGGCACTGCGTTACACACAGGTCAAGGTTGCAGAGCACATTGTAACCAACCACAAGGTTGCCATCAAGATTCTCAACAAGCGCAAGATCAAACAGCTGGACATGGAGGAAAAAGGTGGTGGGTTGTGTGCTCGCATCTGCATGGATACATACAACACACAAAAGCACTGCTACACCACCACCACAACAGTTCGTCGGGAAATCAAGATTCTCCGATTGTTTTACCATCCGCACATCATTCGATTGTATGAAGTCATTGAAACCCCACAAGACATTTACGTCATCATGGAATACGTCAAGGTATGTAGTGCTATAAAGGTGGTGTAAAAAGGTAGTACTGTGTATAATAATGGTGTACAAGGGTATACTGTAATCCTGTGTATAATGGTGCTGGTGTATGAATTGTCCCTGTGGTGTGCTTGTGGTATTTGTGTGTTGCACATGATGCAGCCATCATCAATGCAATCATCATACCATCATGTCACACACACATGCATAATGTCACACAAACACAGTCAGGGGAGTTGTTTGACCACATAGTAGAAAAGGGACGCCTGCAGGAAGATGAAGCACGTTTATTTTTCCAGCAAATCATGTCTGGGGTGGAGTATTGTCATCGCAACATGGTGGTTCATAGAGACCTCAAGCCAGAGGTGTGGGGTGTGGGGTGTGGGTGATGTGAGAGGGTGATGTGAGAGGGTGATGTGAGAGGGTGATGGAGAGTGTGTGCATGGATTCAGAGAAGCACGTGTGTAGAGGATGCTCATGTGGAGATCATGTGTGTGTGTGATCAGAATGGTTTGGCAGCCACATACGCACACATACACAATATATAAGCAGTATACACAATATATAAGCAGTATACACAATATATAAGCAGTATACACATACAATAGATACCCATCCACATCCACCCACCCACCCTCTTCTTACTCAGAACTTGCTTTTAGACAGCAAATTACGCATTAAAATAGCAGATTTCGGTCTCTCCAATGTCATGCGTGATGGTCATTTTCTCAAAACATCATGTGGCTCCCCCAACTATGCTGCACCAGAAGTGATCTCTGGCAAGCTGTATGCAGGCCCCGAGGTGGATGTATGGAGCTGCGGGGTTATTCTGTATGCCCTCTTGTGTGGGAGCTTGCCCTTTGATGATGAAAATATTCCCAACTTGTTCAAGAAAATAAAGGGGGGGATTTATACGTTGCCGAATCACCTGTCGGCGGGGGCACGGGACCTGATTCCACGCATGTTGCTGGTGGATCCATTGAAGCGTATCACCATACCAGAGATACGGTGTGTGTGTGTTTTTGTGTGTGTGGTGTATTGGGGTACCAACATGGGTGCATGCGAGTGACTATGTGGGTAGTATGGGAAGGGTATACAAATGCATGTGTATATACATCGCTGCATGGTCAACCATGTGGTCAACCATATGGTCAACCCAGCGCACAACCCTAGAACACACACACACACACATTTTACAATTACACACATTTTGCAATCACACACTACAACCATACACTATTCCCCCCCCTTCCCCCCCCCCACAGGCAGCATGGATGGTTTACAATGAAGCTACCTAGGTATCTTGCAGTACAAGCAGACAGCATGGCAAATGCAGTCCATGTAGATGAGGAAATTGTGCGAGAGGTGTGCAAGTTGGGTTTTTCAAGACAGCAATTGGTGCAATCATTGCGGCGGCGGGAACAGGTGTGTTGGTGGTGTTTTTGCTGTTGTTTTTGCTGTTGGTGGTGTGGTCATGGTGTTTTTGCTGGTGTTTTTGCATCAATAATGTGGTGTTATGGGGATATTGGAAGGTTTGATGTCACACACCATGATGCTCCACACTACACACCACGTATGTGGTTGTACTACACAACAACCAGAATACCACACAACAACCAGAATACCACACAACACCCAACAATACACAACCACTACACAACAACCATACACACAGAATAAAGCAACAGTAACCTACTATTTGCTGATGGATAATCGACGTCAATTACCTGGTGCATATTTCAGAGAGGAGATGCCCGAGTATGCAGAAGCACACATGCAACACCCAACAGGTAGGCATGGAGATGTGTATGTAGGTGGGTGTGTTGGTGGGTATGGTGGTGGGTGTGTATGTGGTGGGTGGGTGGGTGGAGGGGGATACATTTGCATGTTTACTTTGCGCATTGCACCACCACCATTACACCACCACACCACCACCACCCACCCACCACCCTCACGCCACCACCACCCTCACACCACCACGACACCCCCCTCCCCGCCTCCCCCAGGCATCATGAGCACCAGCTTCACAACCAGGGGCATGAGCCTACACGCTGATGCACCCACAGGCCGAGTGGTGGTTGAACGACAGTGGCGGCTGGGGTTGCCTAGTAGGGGCCACCCATCAGCCATCATGCAAGAGTTGTTTGTGTTGTTTAAAAACCACCAGGTGTTTTGGAAGAAAACAACACCATACAACTTGAAGTGCCGATGTGTGGTGGAAGTGGATGGTATGTGGTGGTGGTGGTGCAGTGGTGGCAGCACCTACATATGTCTTTACATGTACACCACGCACATTTTCATCCAACACCCTCCCCCCCCACACAACACACACTCACACAAAAATAATAAAATACACACAAAATAAATAAATAAATAACACACACGCAAAATACACACACACTTCATAGTGGAGCACTGTGATGAAGACACTCCCATGGAGGCAGCCTCCCCCTCTTGTACATCTGCCATGGCTGATGCCCCCTTTTTTGCACATCACGGATTGCTGACTGCCTTGCATGGGCATGGACAACATCATGGTCAATATCATGGACAATATCATGGTCAACATCATGATGAGGTGTTGGGGTCAACGCAGCGTTTGGTCAAATTTGAGGTGCAATTGTACAAGGTAGGGCTTTTGGTTTGTGGGTGTGTGTGAGAGAGAGGGTGTGTGTGTTGCTGGTTGAAACAGCATCATGGTAGATGGAACAGCACCATAGTACAAGTGGTTGAATGACCACCGCTGCAAGATCACCACCATGTACATCCTTCTAATACGCTCTCCATGTATACACACATCTCCCCCTATCCACACATACACACATCTCCCCCTATCCACACATATGCACATCTCACCCTATCTCTCTTCAGGTGAGGGACGGTGAATATGTGGTGGATTTCCAACGGCTGCATGGTGAATTGTTTGTGTTTCTAGATTTGTGTGGGAGGCTGGTGTCTGCACTCAAGGTATAAGCCCCCATGAGGTATCGATCATGGTGTCTTCACTCAAGGTGTAAGCCATCCGTTGCCAAGGAGGAGTGAGCAGTGGTCTGAGGGAATGGGTTGGAAAACACAAATACAACTGGAAACAGCAGTGGGATGTGCACATGATGCGGTGCATGTGCGTGTGTGGTGTCAGTGTGTTTTCATTGTACACATATAGTCACAATTTTGCAACCTTGATGTGTGTATCATGGTGTGTGTGTATCATGGTGTGTGTGTATCATGGTGTGTGTGTGTGCATGGTGTGTGTGCGTGTGTCGATGGTTTTGTTTTATGTCATTTTGCATGCGCTGTGTGTGCATGTATGTTTCATCATGGAGAGGCGGTGCATTACCAGTGTGTGATGGTGTGTAGGGTGTTGTGTACGAGGGATGTGGGTGTGCACATGTGCATGTGGGGGGTTGCAACACCAACCTATGCACATGGTTAAAATAGGGTCTCGCACTATGTTGTTGATTACCCAGTGAATTACCCATCAGTGCTGTGCACATGGATGCACACGCACAACGTACACGATAATGATGATAATTGTGTTGTTGATAATCATGATAATCATGATAATGATGTATGCAGGCCAATACATGATCTGCGTAGTTTTGTATCACCACCACCACCTTGAAACACAATATATTAGAAATTACACATCGAAAATCAACACTCAGAAACCTAGCTGCGCTCATTCACACTGACTCGACCAATGACACACTGCTATCCAATCATCACGCGTTTACGGCCACGCAGACGAACTGTGATTGGGGAATGGAGATGAAGGTCAACGTGTTGCCTAGACAAAGGTCAACATACTGCTTGCAGACATGTTACAATGCATATCCCATAGCAGCTATGCACATTCCATGGCAGCCATGTGTGTGTACATACACACAGCAGCATGCCATTCATGTACACAACAAACATACCTTCAGCAAAACGATTCAAGGTGGCCTTTGCGTGCTTGGACGCTTGCTCGTATGTGGTCAACACATGGTCAAACTGTGAGAGGAATAATGGTGATGACGCAACAACCACAATCAAAGATGGACAGGACACAACAACCTTTCATTGTTGTTGGAGCACATACACAAGGGAAAATATACCTAGTATTACATATAGCACACACATGTCATCATAGCACACACATGTCATCATAGCACACACAACAAACCATACCAAGCCAGGGTGTTGTGCATGGGTGGACAAAAATGCACGTTCTAATACATATAAATCAACAGCTTTATCCTCGGGTATGTTGGAATTGTAACTCAGCCCAAAATCAATCATGACCTGAGGAGTGCGTGTGTCTGTGTGTGTGTGTGTGCATGAGCACACAAGGACACAAGCACACAAGCATATGAGCAAGAAGGATGAACATCATGACACATATACACCCACCGACCACAAACAACCCCCCTCCCACCCACCCACCCACTCACACACCCACACCCACCAATTGCAGTGTATCCTCCCTCAGCAGCATGTTGGAGGTAGTCAGGTCACCATGCACTATACCAGCGTCATGTAAGGTAGCAACTGCTCTGCCCACCGCTGCCAGGGTTGTGTGCAATACTGTGGGGCGTGTTGATGGCGTGTGGGGCGTGGTGATGGCGGGTAGGACATGGTGATGGCATGTGTTTGCATGAGAGAGAGACAAGTAGAAAGAGAGAGAACCGAGAGAAAACATGTGTGTTGTGAGAGAGAGAAGGAAAAGGAGGACAAAGAGAAAAACTACGCGTGTTGGGAGAAAGGAAAAGAAAAGCAGTGGCTTGTTCTCTATGCATGTATACACACATACCCTCACACACACCCTCACACATACCCTCACACATACCCTCACATACCATCCCCCTGTAGTGCACCATCAAATATCATGTGCTTGATAGAGTGTCCTGCAATGCGCTCCATGAAGATGCTGTGTGATGGGAGATCAACATGCCACACAATGGGCGTGGCAACACCAAGAGTACGCGCACGCAACATTGCACGTACTTCCTGTGTGTTGTATGGGTGTTTTGTGGGTGGGTGTTGTACGTGTATTGTGTGGGTGTTGTATGTGTGTGTGTTGTGCCAAATAGTGCACAGCGTATCGTGTATCCCCCAATATACTACAATAAACTCCCCCATGAAAGCACATGAAAGCAAAACACAGTATATATACAAACCTACCTGCTTGAGTCTGGTGACAGTGAGCTTTGCATCGAGGTCTGGGTGCCGGTATTGCTTGCGAAAACGCTGCTTGATGATGGCTGGCCGTTGCAAAAACACACACTCCCAAACACGCTGTGTAATCAATGGAAAGCAATGTGGGGATCAATGTTGGCAACAAGCTTGTATCAGTGGCTGCATACCGCTTCTGCACCCTGTGCAAGCAAATGCCTGTCAGATGCAGGGATGGCTGGTTCCTCCGAGCCCATTTCCCTTCAACTTGACGGCAACTCTATTGCATTATGCTTGGTTATGTGCACAGACAAAATCAACGAGTGTATGCGTTGATTTCGCCTCTACGTTAAAACAAATTCGTCGTGGTTGTCATGCTTGTAATAACACTTTTTCACAGGCAGGAGGCTTGCATGTCCGCACACCACACACTTGGGTCACATAGCAACACGACAACAACACCATAGCAGCGCATTACAATCGATCAATCTTGTTTGGTAATAAATCGTCCCTTGTTCATATGACAAGCATCGACACCACTTCAGCAGGCAGCAGTGATTTTGAGCACGTGCACCTAGAGGACGTCAACAAAGCTGCTGCTTCATCTGCAGCAGCAGCACCATCGGCAAAATCCACCCAACCCCAACCACCAACACCCCCACCCCGTGACACCACCAACCCAGCAGAGGCCCCTGCAGACAAAACAACATCCTCACAATCACCAGCACAGCCAGCTACAGCGCCCAGCACCTCTGCACGTCCCCGTCCATGGCCAGTGGCTGCTACAGCCAATGATGCCGTCACCGTCGACCTGGCTGTGTTTGGCATTGATGAGCTTGGAATAGCCTCTACATACATGCCAGGTGTGTTTGAGTGTGGGTATCTTGTACTTGTTGGTACCAATGTGTTGGTGTATGCATGTGTGTCGTCCATGTTCATCCCCCTCAATCTATCACTCACATCCCAACGCACAGGAGATGCCAGTGCCATTGATGGGTTGGCCAAAACCGCCATCAAAGACTTGGAAGATGTAGGGCACAAGGTATGATTGCACTGGTGTTGTTGTGTACATGGTGGCAGGTGACAATGTGGAAAGCACACCATGATGATGTTGCTCCTCATCGCACAGGTTGCCTCACTCGCACGCACTGCTGCCAATGACGTCACCAAGGTGTGTTTGCTGTCATGCAATACCAACCAGCAGGACCAACACACTCCCAACACACTATTACACACCATGTGCATACCAGCATATCAACCCACACATCCCTCACACATACACCCCCCCATATACACACACAGTTATGGCAGCACCCAGAAACAGCCACAGCAGGCCTAGCAGACCTCTCAAGTGGCTTGAGTAACTGGTTTACAAGCACACTAGCACCTGCCACTGGGGCATCACCATCCACAAAGGAAACAACAGAGGAAGCACCAGTCACAACAAAGCCATCACGGGTATGTGTGTGGTGGGGTGTATGTGGGGGGAGGGAGGGTTCCTTTTCACACATCCACCCCCCACACCCATCGCCATCCCACATCCCACATCCCACGACCATCACAGTCATTGTCCAGTTTGCAGTCGTTCTTTCAGCTGCCTGTAGAAGAAAACATTCTGGAATCATTCACCTGCAGTGTTCAACAAACCGTTGACTGCAACCACAACAACTACACACGGGGGTTGGTGCTCACCATGCCTGGCATCTTGTGCATCACAGACGTGCACGTGTGCTTTGTGGGGGACGATGCTGCTGCTGTGCCACCGTTTAAGCTGCCACACAAGGATATCGTGCGAGTGTCATCACCCAAATGCAAGCCTGCGAAAAAGAACGGTGGGTATTTGGGTGTGTGTGATGTTGGGTGGGTGTGATGTATGATGTATGCATGTACATGTGCTGACCATGTACATCGCACAGGGACAGGGAAGAGGATGTTGCGATTGGATGTGGGGGACGACGACAAGAGCAGGAGTCATGTGGTGTTTGTTGAATTTCATGGGCAGCAATTAGATGATGCACTAGCATTGATAGAATTGAAACAGGAGGCATGATGTGCACACCATGAGTTTGTGTCACCCTTGAGAATAATGCTGTAACAACACACGCGCCCTCACATGTCTGCGATGATTGCTGCTTCGGGCAGCAAACTGTCCACCTTGCACGCCCCCTTGCACGCTCCAAGTACCACGTGCTTGCATTCATGCAGAACATCGCTGGCGTGGCACAAAACAAGTGCATTGAAAGCTTCACGACACCAATCTTGCTCCGGAATCATATCAACAGCCTGCAGAGCAGCAGGGGGAAGCCCCACACCCATCCCTCAAGATCAACGTGACGATGACAACCCCACACCATTTGACAGCGAGGTATGGGGGATACTGATACGGATACTGAGGCCACCATCACCCTACCACAAAAGTGCATACTTCGTCGTGGACACACATCCCCCCCCCCCACACAGCTCGTCATCTACATTGGCATCCCATTCCTGCTCCTGCTCCTCCCTGCATTGCCAGAGCAGCCATTTTTGATTTTGCTTCCCCTGTTGCTCAGTGTTACCCCTGGTAGCCGCGAGATTGTGCTGCCAGCAGTGCGAGAGGGATGGCGTCTCTTGTACAGCACCCTGGTGCAGCAGCGCACCAATAATGGGGAAGACCTGGGGAGCACCAAGCAGATGCAGCAACAGCGCACTTGGAGGGTGCCACCAACGGTCGCACCACAGTCGATGTCAAGAACAGCACGTCCATCATCACCAGCTTCACCATCACCACCACCATCATCACTCCGCAACAATGTGCTTCCTCGGCGGCGTCCACCGTCACCCCACCGCTCCCCCCTTGGTGATGGTGCTACACACTACCCACCTCGTGCATCGTCACCATCATCATCATCCACATCAACATCCGAAACACCAGTTGCCATCAGGCAGCATGTCATGGATCAGCATGTCACAATGGATCAGCATGTCACGATGGATCAGCATGTCACAATGGATCAGCATGTCACAATGGATCAGCAGCAGCGACATCACCCCCAGTTGCTGAGGGGCCGTCGGCTTGTACGACATGCCTCATGGGACCGTGTGGGTATTGATCTCCCAGTACCAACAGGCCGCATGCTATTGCCCCGAGCTGCGGCACGGGATCCCTGGGCAAGGGACCTGCAGCAGCGTGAGGAACAACAACGATAGGGGGAGGAAATGAAAGGGGGAGGAAATGAAAGGGGGATGAAATGAAAGGGGGAGGTGTGGGGGTAGTTGTTTTACTTTGGGTGTGATTTTGACATTGTAACACATTTTGATTTTTATTATGACGGGGTTGCGTACGTTTTGGGCAGCATGTGTGTTTTTGTTATGTGTGTTTGTTGTCAGATGCTGTGTGATAATATAGGGTGCCCATTATAGGATGCTTGCTGCTGCAGGTTTTTGTATGTATTCATTTTGTGACAAGTATGTGTTTACATTTTTCTCTCTAGATGAGATTGATGATTGAACACGTGGTGGTTTACTGCTACAACACTGATGATGAATGATGGACAATGAATGTGTACTACAAGGAACGTAACACAATTGGGAAAAACTCGACATTAAATGGCATTGATAATCATCACATCAACAAGAAAACAATATCACAAGGAATCTCAGCACCAAAAACAACGCTGTGCAACCTGACAGGGAAAAAGAGCGGGGAAAAACTTTACCAATCCCCCACAGCAGCGGCAACCGTCTTTTCCCGTTTGTGATACTCCGTCTGCCACACCCCCGACAGTGGCCCCCCCTCAAACGCAGCGTACGCAGCATGCAGGGCGGGGTTGTCGAGGGGGTCCCGGGCCCGCACTTGTGCATCATATGTTGCTTCTACACGTGCTAGCAGTTGTGCAGCTGTTTCTCCTGGTGGTGGTTTGACTTGACCTCCCCCTTTGTATGTGTGTGTGTGGGGGGGTGTAGAGTTGTGTATAGGGTTGTGTATAGGGTTGTGTATAGGGTTGTGTATCCATGTACACCCACTCCCATGACACCCTTCCCCCCCATGCACACTCTCACATACCCCCATGACACCCTCCCCCACATCTCCCTGCAGCATACCCCCATTCCACCCTCTTTTATGCCCCCCCCCCCCAAACACACATACCCGCATTACAGCCTCCAGGGCAGGCCATCACCTCCACAAACTGATACTCACATGTCCTCCTCTTGACCTTGCGAACAGTGGTTTGAATATTGCGAAATCCATAGGCAGCAGCACCTTTTACACACAACTGCTGAGTGGACATGGCACTAGACATTGGAATGCTCGTGGTAGTGTGTGTATTGTTATTGTTGCGTGTATTGTTGTTGTGCATTGGTATGTCGATTTCGCGCATGTCGGCATTGCGGAGCGTTTTGGTGGGGAGGGGACCAGGTGGGAGGGTGTGACCATAGAGCTGCTGTGCTGCAAACCTGTAGTGATGGTGGTGTTGGTGGTAGTGGTAGTAATGGTGGTGTTGGTGGGAAGGAGGAGGGGGAGGGGGAGGCACATGGTGTTGACTGTAATGTTGGCACACAAGATACATTATATTACACACACGAAAACATGACACAACACACACACACACACACACACACACACACACACACACACACACACACA